>JGI24696J40584_12961671_pt1 | contig 32089 bp, 28 predicted proteins | sample TergutCo191P4_FD_40584 | JGI IMG/M metagenome (IMG submission 40584)
TTGACTGCGACGTTTAATCTTTGCATTATCCAAACCCGCAACCTGGCCGCACAGTTCCAAATATTCCAACGAGCGCATATAACCATAAAATTCTGGCACGTCGGGCAAATAACCAACATGACGATTAGTTTTCGTGGCACCAAACGAAACTTTTTCGTCACAAACATGAATTTCACCATTGTCGGCCGGCATCAGCCCCAAAACCATCTTCATCGTGGTAGTTTTGCCGGCACCATTCGCACCAATAAAGCCAAAGACACTGCCTTCTGGCACGTCAAACGAAACATCGTCGATCACTTTGTTATTACCAAAACTTTTGGACAGATTTTTAATCGACAGAACGGCGGTCATTCGTCTCCTTTGCCAATTACAAAATAAAGCACCGGACCGATAACGCTGGTACACAGGCAAACAATCACCCATAATACGCGATTGCCGACGCGATATTTATTGTGTCGAAAGACGTGGATTAACGCAGCCGCCAACAACCCGAATTGAATCACGATCAACGGAATCAGAAAAGGCCAATATTCGCTCAACGTCTCCATATCAATCCCTCCTTTTCGTTAAGTTGTTAATATTGTAACATCTATTGCACCAAAACGTCGTCTGGCCAATCAATGATTCCGCCGATGTCACGGACATTGGTGTATCCCATCTTGACTAACTCGGCGGCGGCGCGCGAACTTCGGGCACCGCTGCGGCAATATACCATGATCAGCGTGTTTTTGTCGGGAGCTTCCATTTTGGCGCGCTCTTTGATTTCGCTATCGGGAACTGATACTGCATCCGGCAAATGTCCTGCGGCAAATTCTTCCTCTGTTCTAACGTCCCACAAAAGGTAAGGTTTATCACTGTTCATTATGCTTTTTGCTTCATCAACAGTTATTTTCTGATACGTCAATTTCTGAGGTGTTTTGTTTTCCGAAGCGCCGACGGATTCGTTTTTCTCGGTACCAGTTACGTTCATTGCTACAAAAACTCCACCTGTCCCCAGAACAATTATTGCGAGGACGATAATAATTTTCTTCATCCGTAGCTCCTTTCTCAACTCTTTAATAAATATTGTATCACAGAGTTTCGACTATTGCAAAATTAAGAAAATATTGTATAATAAAAAAATAAACTTGCTAAAAACAAGCGTAAACATTAAAATATAACTACGTCGTATTTTACATTCGCTCGAAAGAAATAAACTAGTTTATTTCTTTGCTCACTTCGTGCTAAAATATACACTATGGCAAAGAAAAAACGCGGTCCTGGTCGACCGCCAAAGAATTCCAAATCGACGAAGCCTCAACATAGTGTGCCACACGGTTTCTGGCGACAAGTTGGCGCTATCCTCTTGATTGTTATTGCACTGATTATGGGTCTGGGATTATTCAAAATCGGTGGTATTTTCCCAATCGGCTTGGCTGATGCAACGCGCTGGATCATTGGTTGGGCTACTTATATCGTGCCATTTGTTTTCCTTTGGCAAGCGATTCAAATTTTCCGTCGCGAAGACAACCGTTTACCCGGTATCATTTGGTTCGCCACGGTGTTGTTTTTAGTTTGTTGTGCTGGTTTGTTTCAACTAATGCTCAGTAATCCAACTAATCAAGCTGAGGCCTTCGCTGGTAGCGGCGGTGGCGTGTTTGGTCTTGGTGTGGTTGAAATGCTGCTGCAAATTCTCAATGCGCCAATGAGCGCTGTTATTTTAATTGTATTAATAGCTATTTTGATCTTTTTTGTCATCAGTGTTTCACCGAAAAAAATTATCAGTGCTATCATTGATTTTTTCCGTCGCGAAGACGATGCTGAGGCCAACAATGCTAAAATTGCTAAGAAAATGGCCAGAGCTAACGAAGAATTAATCACTGGAGAACCTGTAAAACTGAAATTAAACAAGGGCGTCGAAACTGTTGATCTGAACGAGAGACATGATGAAAGGTTACGTGACAAGACGGAACCAAGAGAAGAAAAAACCGCATTGACGCTGGCTTCTGATCCGGATTGGAAATTTCCTCATATAGATTTGTTGTCGAAAAAACAACGACCGGCCGATCCAGGTGATGTTGAACATAATGCTAAAATTATTCACGATACTTTGGCCGAATTTAATATTAACGTCGAAATGGAGGGTGCTAACATCGGGCCAAAAGTTACGCAGTATACGCTGCGGCCGCCATCTGGCGTTAAATTGTCGCGCATCACCGCGCTGGATTCGTCGCTGGCGCTCAACTTGGCAGCGTCAACTTTGCGCATCGAAGCACCAATTCCTGGTAAACGTTCGGTTGGTATCGAAGTGCCAAATGTCAAACCAGCCGACGTACGTCTACGCAATATTTTAGAGTCTGATACTTGGAAAGAGACGCGCGAACCATTGTCCTTTGCAATTGGTCTTGATATTAGTGGTGAACCAATCATCGGTGAACTGAACAAAATGCCTCACTTGGTTATCGCTGGTCAGACTGGTTCTGGTAAATCGGTGATGATTAATTCGCTGATTTGTTCACTTCTTTATCGCAACACGCCGGCTGATATGAAATTGATTTTGGTCGATCCAAAACAAGTTGAAATGGCGCCATATAATGACATTCCTCATCTGTTAACACCGGTAATTACTGAACCGGACAAAACGATTTCGGCGCTTAAATGGGCGACTAGTGAGATGGATCGTCGTTACACGTTGCTCCATGACGAGCGAGTGCGCGACATTAAATCGTACAATCAGAAACAAACTGGAGAAGCCATGCCGTACATCGTGATCGTGGTTGATGAGATGGCTGATCTGATGATGATGGCCAAGCGTGACGTTGAATCATTGGTGGTGCGATTAGCACAGAAAGCGCGCGCGGTTGGGATTCATTTAGTGCTGGCGACGCAGCGGCCGAGTGTTGATGTGATTACCGGCCTGATCAAGGCGAACGTGCCAGCGCGGATTGCTTTCACGGTGGCGCAACAGGTTGATTCGCGGACGATCCTTGATCAGATTGGTGCAGAAAAATTACTGGGGATGGGTGATATGCTACTGTTGACACCATCAATGTCCAAACCGAAGCGTATTCAGGGCGCTTTGGTTTCTGATGATGAAGTGATGAAGATTACTGATTATCTGCGCATGGAACGTCCACCGGAATATAACGAAGATATTATTTCTCAGCACGTTCAAATCACCGATCGTGGTAGTGTGGTGATGGATTTTGATGGAGCGGGTGACGGCGAATATCGCGATGCGGTGCGAGTAGTGGTCGAGGCTAGAAAAGCATCAACATCGCTGTTGCAACGACGACTCCGCATTGGTTACAGCAAAGCCGCTCGTATCATGGAAGAAATGGAAGAAAAGGGTATTATCGGTCCCCAGGATGGCAGCCGTCCGCGCGAAGTGCTAATTGGCTCGCTCGATGAATTGGGGGAGTGATGGTTCGCGCCATCATCTTTGATTATTACAATGTTCTAAAGTTCGATAGTTTTCCAGCATTTGCGACCGCGCGAGGATTGGATTATAGCAGCGCGGACTTTATGGCAATTTGTAATAAAATAGACACTGGCCAGATTGATCGTGCGGAATTTTTGCGCCAAGTCGCCGAATTGTGGTGTGTGAATCTTGTTGATCTGTATGATATCGAAGATCAAGTTGCACCAAATCGCGAGTTGTTGGACTATATTGAAAGTGCTCTGTTGGGCAAGTATAAGTTAGCAATTCTATCAAATATAGCACCGAGTGATTCACTGAGTTTCGCGTTAACGGACGATGAATTAAAGATGTTTGACGCATTTGGTTTATCGTGTCAAACGGGATTTGTCAAACCGCAGCGCGAAGCTTATTTGGATATTGTGAAAAAATTAAATGTTGCGCCGGCGGAGTGTGTTTTTATCGATGATCGTGTTAAGCATGGGGTTGTGGCTGAAAAGATCGGGATGAAGTTTGTGCATTATCAAAATTTTGCACAGTTTCGCACGAACTTGGAAAAGATTTTGGAGTGTAAGAGTGCCTGAACTGCCCGAAGTGGAAACTGTTCGGCGGGGTTTGAACAAATTAATTATTGGTCGAAAAATTCTTGATGTTGAAATTCTGAATGAAAAATCTTTCTCTTTTGCAGGGTCGTTCCTTGCAAAGAATGTGATTGGGGCGAAAATTACTATCGTTCGACGGCGCGGGAAAGTGTTGATTATTGATCTCGATAACAATTTTTCACTAGTGATTCATCTAAAAATGACTGGTCAGATGGTAGTTCGCGGCGATAAAGAATGGGGCGCGGGACATCCGACTAACTCGCTAATTGGTCGATTACCAGATAAATCGACGAGGGTTATTTTTTCGCTCCGCGGTGACGCTAAATTATTCTTTAATGATCAAAGGAAGTTTGGTTGGATAAAATTATTACCAACAAACGAAGTAGATAAAATCAAATTCCTGGTCGAAATGGGTCCAGAACCGTGGGAGGAAAAAATCGACGAAAAGTTTACGAAGAACGTTCGTCGTCACGGAAATTCGATGATTAAATCGATTATTTTGAATCAATCAGTTATCGCTGGTATCGGTAATATTTACGCTGACGAATCGCTATGGATGGCAAAAATCCATCCCAAAACACGCGTGAAAAATTTGCCGGATAAGAAATTAAAGGAAATTTGTCACGCGGCTGGTGAGATTATGCAAAAATCAATCGATTCTGGTGGTTCAACCATGCAAACTTACGTTCGCGCTGATGGTACGAGGGGTGATTATCTCGAAAAGTTTGCGAACGTCTTTAACCGTCAAGGACAACCATGTCCGCGTTGTAAAACTCTGATTATTAAAATCAAAGTTGCTGGTCGCGGTACGCACATTTGTCCAAAATGTCAGAAACTATCCTGAAAAAAAGTTATTCCGTCAAAGCCGATAAATCGGTAAACTCAATACCAGTCGGAACTTTGAGGTCAGCACCGTCCGGTTTACTACAGGTGAAAACGACTTCTTCGTCTTCCTTAGTTATTTCCGCATCTTTGATACCACTAGTAAAACCATTGAGGAGTGATGAATCATAAGTCATCTTATATGCACTATTTTCTCCCCAGTAATACAGAGCATCGCCATCGATAAACAACATGTTTACACCCTTCATCGTCATGCGAACACTAGTCCAATTCTTATTAGCCTGAATTGTTACTTCACCTTGATCTGGATCAGTAACTGTACAATTGATAGCATCTTTATTAACCATAGCCGTCCTGAGATCTTCAAGATTTTTCGGCACTGACGTGTCCTTGACCAAAAAGATAATCAAACAAACTACCGCAGCGATAACCACCACAGCTGCGGCAATGATACCAATAATCAACCCTTTCTTACTCTTTACTTTCTCACCCATTCGTCCCTCCTCTCTAGAGATTTACGTTGTGCTTACATATTATCATGTGGCAAGGGGACAGTAAACCCCGAATCAGTGTACACTTCTGTTCAAGATGTCCAAAACTTGCTAAAGTAGATGCGTGATTTATTTCTATCATGGTGAGAACAGATTTATGTTACAGCGTCGAGTGGATGCGGTAGCGGCAAAGTTTAGCGAACAACATAGTATCGAAGCGATAACCCGGTTGGATGCGACTGAAATTGAACCGCAGAATCTATTAGCGGAAATCGTTAATATCAACATGTTTGCTCCGCAAAGGTTAGTGATCATTAAAGATGCTAGCGCTACTAAAGCGATCTGGCAAATACTAGGTGATAATCTAGCACGTATACCGGATGGAACTGAACTAATAATTACTGCGATCAAACCAGACAAACGCACTAAAACGTACAAAGATTTGCTAAAATCTGCTAAAACACGCGAATTTTTAAATCTAAAACCCGGAGAAATGAAAAGTTGGTTAACTAATGAACTACGAACGATGAACTTAGAGGTTAATACTAAAACGATCGATGAACTAATAAATATCACTAGTGGCGATAGTGATCAACAGGCGCGGCTAGTGAGCGAAATCACTAAATTGCAAGTGCTGGGTCGGCCGATCGATGCTGATTTGGTTCGTCAAATCGTTGAGCCGAATTTGGCAACTAATGCTTTTGAAGTTTTGCACTTGGCGATCACTAGTGATCAACGTGCAGTTGCTAATGAGTTAAAACATCTTCGCGACTCAGGTGAGGATGCTAACAAATTTTTTGGTCTATTGACGAGTCAGATTTTCACTTTAGCGGTGGCGATTTTTGCGGGTTCTCACGCTAACGTTGCTAAAAACTTAAAAATTCATCCATTTCAACTTACCAAAATGCGTGATTTAGCAGATAAATTGGGCGATGCGGTAACACAAAAAAAACGAATCAGGGAAATTTCCAAGATTTTCATGGAAACAGATGCTAAAATAAAACTATCGCGTCCTGATGAAACTTGGGTGTTAATTGAAACAGCTCTAGCAAAAATATCTGTGAAAAACTATTGACAAAGTCAAAAGCGTGTGATGTACTTATTCCGGTTAGAGTACTAAACTTAATGCTCGATCTGGGCACAAGGAGGACTAAAGGTGAAGATCCAAAAAAAGGCTCGAACAAACTGGTTCACGTGGGGTATTCGAGTCGGCGTGTTACTCGTCGCGACACTTTTGTTATCGGGCGTGTATGGTGTTGTGCAGTCCGGGGCGAATCAGATAGTCGAGCGACCCAGCCAATATAAACAGGTGATAATCGAGCTAAACAATGCTGATTACGTCGACATAACCGAACCAGATATCATTGTCGATCTACAGCAAAACGTTATAGAAAGTGCCAGAGAAAAGTTGTACAGGCAGATAGCAGGGCTTTCCTGTTACATAGAATTAGTTCGGGAATATGATAACTTTCCACTAATTGCTTTTAGCGTCGATAGCACCTGTGAATCGTATCTCAAAATGAACCCGTTAGTGTCTCGTGTTAGTGAAAACAGACAATACGAGCCGCAGGCCTTTGACTATTCATCGCCAATCGATATTATCGACGGATCAATTGAAGAAGGATTTTCAGACGGGACAAATACCTATAGCGGGGCTGGACAAGCTATCGTAATCATCGATTCCGGTGTTGACAAACATCACCCAGCGTTACAGGGGAAAGTGATCGCGGAAGCGTGTTTTGGATCTAATAGGATCATTCCGCTTACTGATATGATAACAGGTGATGATGTACCAGGATATGTAAGGAGTCTATGTCCCGATGGAGTAGAATTTTCGGATGCTGAGGATTCTGGTCTCGACTGTAGCTATCTTTTACCCGATGATTGCGGTCATGGAACTATGGTGGCAGCAGCGGCGGTTATGTCGTATCATACTTATACTTCGCCATCATCCGGCGACATGGCTAAATTGCGCGGCGTGGCGACCGAAACGAAAATAGTTGCTATCCAGATTGATACAGTCGTAGCACTATCCGAGGATGGCGACGAATATATAGGAACTGCACTGTTTGATTCGGAAATATTAGCCGCTCTTGACTATGTGGCAACGCACGATTTTCCACTGCCAATTGCTGCGGTGAACATGAGTTTTGGCGGCGGGCTTTCGCATGAAGGTTTCTGCGATGGCTCTGACGCAATCTTTGCGGAAGTTTTTTCAATACTTAGACAAAAAGGTATCGCACCGATTGTAGCAGCTGGAAATGGCGGCGAATATGAACGCAATGTAATAAGTCCTCCGGGGTGCGTCGAGTCTGCCGTGACTGTGGCTGCTGTTAATAATAATGGAGCTAGATTAACTGATTATACCAATAATGGTCGGGCCGTGGATTTGGCTGCTCCTGGTGGTGAAGGTGGCTGGCCGGAGTACGAGGGCGGCATGGTTTTGCCGCTGGCAACGACAACCGAATATGTCAAAACTTCCGGAACGTCTTTCGCGGCACCGACGACAGCTGGCGCATTCGCGGTGCTACGTGAGAAAGCTCCAGATGCCTCAGTCGACGAGCTTGAAGCTATATTGCAGTCAACGGGCGCACCGATTTTTGATGACCGTGATGGTTTTTGGCCGTCGGAAAAACCATTGATCCAAGTCAATAAAGCACTAGCTGCACTAGACGACCGAACGGCGGTTCGCGTCAGTAAAATCGAAATAAGCAAGAGCAGTGCCAAATGGGACGTGGCCAACAGAACGCGATCATTTGATTTAAGTGCTGCAGTATACGGTCTCAACAACCCTTCGCAAGACGTAACGTGGAGCATCACGGGCAATTTATCGAGCGATACCACAATCGATTCCACTGGTCATGTTGTCATGTCATTAAATGAAACAGGAGATGTGACGGTAATAGCCACGTCGGTTGCTGATTCCACGAAAAAAGCTTTCTTGATAGTTGGAGAGTTGGAAGTGAACGAGCTGAAAGAGGGGGACTTTGATCCGGAGGATGAAGAGTTCATCACACAGCACACACTGAGCCCTGGTTCTATATTTTGTACTCCGAACCTGATCGAGCCCGGCAAGTCATATAAATGTTCAATGGATCCGCAAGTTGATATTGGATACGAAGCAATCAAGCCATATATAAAAGTTGAGTGGACACTTGAAATTCGTTCTTGGGAAGCATGCACAACAGAGGGCGAGCCCGATACCACAATTAACGCTAGCGGTGTTTTATACATTTCTGCGCAGGAATCTATTGGTAAAAATATATGCGTGTATGCAACGGTTAAGGGTAGGTATGAGGGAAGCATTATGCACATAGCATCGATCTTACCTATAGAAATCGGCGAAAATACTCACAAGCTAGAGGTGACTTGCTATAGATACAGTTACGATAAATACCCCATGATGGCATGTAGCGCAGCTAGTAATATTAACCACACATTTGTTAATAGTCAACCTATAATCTGGTCAGTGTTAGGCGCTTCGAGCACCAGTACTGTAATTAGTGGCGATGATTGGGGTGGACATTGGGCTTGGTTAACTTTTGGGCCCGACGAAGAGAATATCGAATTTACGGTGAGGGCTGCGCTGTCGGAGTATAGCGATGTATACGGAGAATATACATACATAGCGTATGATTGCAATAAATTCCCGGAGACATGTGATACGGTAGTGAACGTCACGGTCTGGCCATCTTTCGCTTCTGTGGTGCAAGGCGGGACTGAGCAATTTTGGGCCGAAGTCGAACGTGAAAACTTCTTTTTAGATCCTGGACAAGGTCTAACTTGGTCAATCTCCGGCAACGAAAAACCTGGCACTACGATCAATGACGGTTTGTTGACTGTTGCTGTCGACGAAACAGCGGATGAGATAATAGTTATGGCAACCTATCTCTCGAAAGTAGGTATGGCGACGGTGACAATCGTAAAAGTTAATACGCCAATCCAGGGTGATATTGACGGTGACGGTGCAGTAACCATGATTGATGCAATGTTAATAGCTCAGGCGGTGGTAGGTAGTGGTGGTCTTACTCCGGCACAAAGAGCAATCGCTGACATGGATGGTGATGGCGTCCTAACTATGGCTGACGTTGTGATGATTATGCGAAAAGCAGCGGGTATGTCCTAAATTAACGGTCTCTAGCGAAAATTATTTCTTGATAGTGGGTTTCTTGGTGGTTGCTTTAGCGGCTGGCTTCTTTGGGGGAGTTTTCTTGGCCACGGGCTTCGCGGTAGTTTTGGCGACTGGTTTAGCGGCTGTTTTGGCGGTGGTTGATGTGACGGTTTTTTTGACAGTGACAATTTTGACACCAGCTTGTTTAGCGATAGCGGACAAATGTGACATACGACGTGCGGCGGCAGCCTGACTCAACAAGTTTTTCTTGACTGCGGTGTCGATTTTACTCTGAGCTTCGCGCAGAGTGTCGAATGATGGTTTAGCTTCGAATGTTTTTACCGCGGTACGCATAACACGTTTGGTGCGCAAATTACGAGCGTAACGACGCTGATCCTGTTTCATTTTTTTGGTTGCTGATTTAATAATCGGCATAAGATAACTCCTCTCGCGGCGATCCAAAGACCGGTGACGCGTTAAACTAACTGCCATATTCTACATGAAACCAAAGAGAAAATCAATAGTTGACCAGTAGAGCGTCAGCTGTTATTATTGGTAGAGAATGGTTATGTTTACATGTTTAATGTGAGAGGAGGGCGAGGTATGGAGACAGAAACTAACACAGAGTCAGTCAAGCGAAAGTTACCGGTGGGTATCATTATTGTTGTCTTAGTTGTCGCATTAGTGATAGGTGCAGGTATAGCAGCGTGGGCAACGGGGTATTTATATGTCGGTTTCAAGAATTCTAAACAAGAGGCCGTGGTGCACACATCAGTGTGCGATCATGATGTCCAAAAAAGATTCTTTGACGAATATACTAATGTTTCTCATGATGAGAATAAACTAAAGAGCATACACAATGATATAACATCCGATGATAACTGGGAAAAAGATCCGAATTGTCTGATGATTATATTTTTATACGCGACACTAAACGAGGTGAAGGATCAACCGCTAGCCCAGAAAATGCTTGATGAAATAAAGGATCTCAGCGCAAAAGGTATAAATCCCAGTGGAGAATTCTTTAACCCGAATTGGTCGCACATGCGCATTATGACGAAAATGGTGCCGGGAGGAATTGAAGGATCGGGATCTGAGGAGGTATAGTATGGTGCGCATTACACATATTTGGCGTAATAAATTCGTAATGGTCGTATCGTTTGTAGTCCTGGCGACAATGGCCGCTATGTCTAATACTGATATTGTTCATGCAGAGAATTGCTCTAATACTGGTGCTACTTGCTACAACTCCGTGACCGCGGACTTGCCGAGTTATTGTGATCGTATAGGTAGTAACAGATGCGCTGGGCCGTGGTTTTCGGATCCCGGTTCTTCTTATTATAGTATAGGTATAACTATTGATTGGAATCAAACTGGGGATGTTAATGTTATGATTAGAGGGGCTGGCTATAGTAAGTTTAGTAGCCAGGATAATGTTTACTCTACTGGTTTAAGCATGAATAATGTATTTTATAGTAATGGAACAATGCCATATCCTTTAAGCTCTAGTGGCGCTCAGGGATGGGAAACTACAGCATTACATAGTGTGTCTAGCGACTATAACTATAGAGGAACTACTCAAAATGGAAATGGTAATTGGACTAATCAAGGTTCTGAAATATCGGCGAAACTTAACTTGGCAAGAGCGGGAGTGACAAACGTACTGCCGAGACCAGGAGAGACTAAAACCATTCAAGTCCCGATGTTCTCTTGTTTTACAATTAATAATACAACTCCTCCTTCGGGTTGGAATCAACCATCATCCTACGCATACCCATCCTGTGATACTTCAATGGTTCCGATTCAAGTAACCAGGAGGTCCGCTCCTCAATGGAACATTTCTGTCACCACCACCATCGACAAAACTACCGCGTTGCCCGGCGAAACAGTTACCTGGAAACACACTATGCGAGAAAGTAATAACTCAGACGTTAGACACGATGAGGGCGACTGGATAGGCGAAACCGGAGATACTCTAGTGAGACCGACTGGCAACATATATCAATATACCAACACCACTGGTGTTGCACCAGTGGTGCAGAATAAAATAGAATGTGTTGTTCCCAACGGTACTTATAGAATTGCATCCGCTGCTGTCCCGGCGATGCGTTTAGATGTTAGTGGAGGATTGAATAACGGTAATGCTATCATCTACGAAGGTTCTACTCAAACCTGGACGCTCACTTGTGGAACGGATGGTTTTTACACTATCAAAAACGTCAGACCAGAAGGTAGCGGTTCGAATGGTCAAGTACTCGATGTGGCGTGGGGTCTCACTTTATCTGGTACTAGCGTGGGTGTTTATGATAACAATGGTACTGCTGCTCAGAAATGGCGCATCGTACCAATTGATTCTACTAGTGGTAATTACAGGATTTACAATCAAAGTGGATTAGCTCTAGATATTAATGGAGGCACATATACTAATAACACAAGGGTACAAGTATGGTTGCCTAATGGCACACACGCTCAGGGATGGAAAGTTTTGAATACTAGCACTAATAGTGAAATTTTCCCAACAACACTTGTGTATAATGAAAGTAAAGGTACTAATAGCGCTAAGCTGCCGGCCAGCTGGCACATGTTTAATGATAAAGCAGTTAGCTATACAATAACGAGCGCTGATGTTGGCAAAAAAGTCTGCCAACTGGTGCGTTCCAACTGGAGTTATAGCAATAACTTCCGTGACAAAGACTCTGATCCGAAATGTGTGACAGTTCAAAATCCTTACGCATACGAATTAATCCCAGAAACCACCGTAGTTGATGGGGGTGGGGGTACGGGCGGAGATGTTACTTATGGCGACCGAGCTAGATTTAAAGGTAATATTCGCAATACAGGTCCGGATAATAGTCGCGAAACCGATTGGGAAGCTTTTATTTTTGTGATCCCCAGAGGTGGCGGTACAGCTGAAGCCCAGAGTAGAACTGTGGGTGGCACACTGAGCAACTCTGTTATTAACAGCGTTTATCATCTCGTAAATGTTCGAGATTACGAGTTTGTTGGTAGTCACACTAATCCTCATAACTGTGTGGTTCACAGCACCAGGGGTATCTTTTCACCCGACAGTATTAGTAATAGTGAAATAGTTTGTCAAACTGGCGATTTAACAGATCGGCTAAATACTCTCGATCTTGGTGATCAATTCTGTTTCGCTATTCGTGTTTGGCCGTCCTGGGCGTCGCCAGATTATCCGACTCCGGCCAACGACTATAGTTACTCCCGCCCAGCCTGCCTGACTATCAGCAAATCTCCCCAGATCCAGCTACGAGGGGCTGACTCGAGGTCCGGAGCTGCTAGATTTGGTCAGACAGTGCTCACAGATAGTAAATACAAGGGTGGTTTTGAGGGTAACTTTTCTGCTAACGAGCAACGTGGTTCTTGGAGTCAGTTTGGACTATTAAGTAACGGTGGAATCACTAATTTTGGCGCTAACGGCTACACTTTTGCAACCGCCGACAGTCGATCAAAAGCCTGCAAATTGCACTTCGCTAACGTAGTTGATGGTAGCGCCAATTGTGACGGTAGCCTGAGCGGCAACTTTGGTCAAACTGATCGAATCATCACTATCCCCAAAGTAGCTGAGTGGAGTGCTGCTGACTTACAAGGATTCGCTAACGTAGGTCAAATCAAAGAACTGACCAATATCTCATTTAGTTTAGAGGGTCTCGAATCCGGCACGTACTATCTCAAGCAAAGTACCACTATTGAAGCGAGTCGACTCAGCAAGAATCAGCGCCTGGTCCTAGTGGCTGCTGACCCTAATCACACTATCACCATCGCTGGCAACATCGAAGTCAACCCAACCGACAGATACGACGATTTGAGAGAAATCCCTTCACTCACGGTGATCGCTGACAAAATCTACGTCCAAGGTTTTAGTAGTATCAGCGGTAATCGAATTGAGAAAATCTTTGGCACTTACATCGCTAAAGAACGTTTCAATACCTGTAACCTCGGCACAGATAGTGCTCTTGCCGGCATAGCAACCTATAACTCAGCTTCAGTCGACCAAGAAGGACTTTGCCAAAACCAACTAACCGTCCAGGGTGCAGTTATTAGCCGAGACCGACCCAATTTCTGGCGCACTTATGGTGCTAGTAGAGATGATGCCAGCGCACCATCCGAAATCTTTCAATATACTCCCAACCTCTATCTCACGCCCTTTACCCTTGGCATCAACGACGGTGCTAACGACTGGCGATTAACCGACCTAAGACAGTTACCAGCGAGGTTGTAGAGGGTGGTTGACTTTCGCAAGATACTTATGCTAAAATAACAGGTAAGAGGTAAACAAAAATGAATGAAAAATCACCTCGTAGTCAGTTAGTAACTAAAATTAAAGACACTAATAATGTTTTAGTGACTGTTTCGCGTAATCCAAATGTCGATCAGTTAGCTGCGGCACTAGGTTTGACGTTCGTGCTCGATAAGATGGGCAAACACGCTACAGCAGTATTCAGCGGCGAAATTCCACCCGCCATTAATTTTCTTGAACCAGAAAAAACTTTCGAAGGTACGGTCGATTCTTTGCGCGATTTTGTGATTTCTTTAGATAAAGAAAAAGCTGATCGCTTACGTTATAAAGTCGAAGGTGATCTGGTCAAGATTTATATCACTCCCTATAAAACTACCATTTCTGAAAAAGATTTAGAATTCAACGAAGGTGATTTTAATATTGAACTAGTGGTTGCTGTTGGTGTAGAGCAAAAAGACTACCTTGACGAAGCTATTACCGCGCATGGCCGTCTTTTGCATGATGCGACAGTAGCTACTCTAGCTCTGGGTGAAGAAGGTAAAAACACTTTCGGCACTATTAATTGGCAAGAAATCGAAGCTAGTAGCCTCTCAGAGATGGTGGCTAATCTGGTTGATGATTTATCAGATAAAGAAAACCAATTACTAGATGAACAAATTGCCACAGCGTTACTGACGGGCGTAGTGGCAGCGACCGACCAATTTCGCAATGAAAAAACTTCAGCCAATGTTATGACTCTCGCGGCTAGTTTGATGGCTAAGGGGGCTAATCAACAACTAATAGCCAGTGAACTTTCAGCATCTGACAAAACACCGGCGGCTGATTCTGATTCAACCGAGATCGAAGAAACCGAAGAAACTAAAGAAACCGAAGATCAGCCCGAACCCGAAACTCCCGAAACTCCTGAAACTCTAATGATCAATCGTAATCTTACCCCGGAGGCTGATATTCATATTGCTACTGATGCCAAAACTGTGGCCGAAGAACATAATCGAGATGCTTTATCAACGGTCCAAGAACGATTGGCGGCTATCACTAACACACGAGACGCGACTTCTCCAGAGTCAGAAGTAAGACCAAATTCCACTCGAATTCCGGCATCTATTAATGATACAATTCCAAAACCATCTTCAGTTTTCGCACCAGAGTTACCGCCAGCTAGTTCGAATTCAACTATAACCCCAGCTACATCCGACGAAACTGAACTGGATGTTCTAATGGCCAGTAATAAAACTATCACTAATCATGCTTCTCCCTATGTTGAGAGCTCTATCGGCGCACCGCTAAATTCCGCTATAGCTAACAGTGACGAACCACCCACGATAGATCCTTTTGCGACGAATAAACCTCCTGCTCCTATATCGACAGTTGACACAATAACATCAGTACCACCACTAACAGTACCGCCATTCACTTCACCTAACATTGAACTACCCCCACCCCCACCTCCTCCGCCACCCCCTTCGGGCCTGGGCCAATTACCACCATTACCAACAACCCCGCCAACTACTGATCCAATGTTTCCGCAACTTACTACCAATCCGAGTGATCCAACAGAATATCAGATACCAAACTAGTAATTTGTTATAATAACCAAGTGAAAAGTTTTGATCGCGTTATCTTGATCGACAAACCTGCCGGTATTTCATCCTTTGGAGTGGTAGCGCGTGTTCGACGAGAATTGACTAATGAAGCTGGCCAGCGCATCAAAGTAGGCCACACTGGCACGCTAGATCCATTCGCGACCGGCCTGATGATTTTACTATCGGGCAAATTCACGCATCGTGCGAACGAATTCTCGAAACTCGACAAAGTTTACCAAGCGACGATTCATCTCGGTGCTACTTCAACCACCGGCGACCCAGAGGGTAAAATTACCCAAACTAAATCAATCTTGCAAGGAACGACCCTGCAAAAAGTAGAGAAAACTTTATCAAAATTCGTCGGTAAAATTACCCAAACCCCACCGATTTACAGCGCAATCAAAATCGATGGTCAGCGCGCTTATAAATTGGCACGCAAAGGCGAAACGCCGAAAATACCATCGCGACAGGTGGAAATTTACTCGCTCGAAATATTGGATTACGAATATCCCAATCTGAAAATCCGCGTTCATTGTTCGTCGGGCACCTACATTCGCACCCTAGCCGAGGATATCGGCAAGGAGTTGGGAACTGGTGCTTATACGACAAAGTTGCGACGAACCAAAGTTGGTCAATATGATGTGGAGGCAGCTGAAAAAATGCTCGAATCGCCACGACCTCTTGCGTAATCTGTGAGAATCTGCTAAACTACTTCGCATGATTACCAAAGACAAGAAAATTGCGGCGATCAAAAGCACGCAAGTTCATAAGGACGATGTCGGTTCACCGGCGGCACAAATTGCCATATTGACGGCACGAATTAACGAAATCACCGAACATCTCAAAGTGCACAAACATGATTTTATGGCCCGCCGCGGCCTCCTTCAAATGGTCGGCCGTCGCAAAAAACTCCTCCGCGCTCTCGAGAAAAACGATTTTACTCAGTACAAAAAAGTTATCGAGACGCTTGGGCTGCGGAAATAGTCTTAATAATTTAGATTTGGGTGAGGCAGAAAGGTGCTTGTCGTGAGAAATATTTGCAAGACGAGAATAGGGGGGGGCTGGATCAATGTCCTGCGCTGAAGTACGGATTTTGTAAAGAAGGATTCGATTATAAAGTTACAGGTACAGACCTAAACCGTCTTCAATTATGCGAGACAGCATTGTTGACGACTATAGGTTATATAATTGAAAAACCCAAAATTACTTCGGATGATGTTAGGACTCTGAGGGTAATCACTGAAAAACTGGGAACTCTAGTAGTGACTCTTCAAAAACTAAAACAGCGTGAAGAGGAAGCCTGGAATGTGCAATAGCTAGACACTCAAAAATCCACATGGTGGGCTGCACAATTTAATTTGTGATACAATAGAAAAGCAAACTTAACTGTCGGTGGTGAAAATTGACGCGGGAACGATTTTGTGCGTCAATTTACACGACCGACTATAGAAAGGAAGGTCAAAATGACCAAAATTATTCAAACTGGCAAGGAGATTATTGCCGTTTCAACCGAGTGGATGGGTAAAACTCTGACACTCGAAGTTAATCGCGTGGGATTTCGCACCACCGCGAGCGTTCTCGTTAAATATGGCGACACAATTGTGCTCGGTGCGGCGCAAACTGGACCGGTCAATCCTTCTTTGGATTATTTTCCACTGTCGATTGATTATGAGGAAAAGTTTTACGCTGCTGGCAAAATTTCCGGTAGCCGTTTTATTAAACGCGAGGGTCGTCCGTCTGATGAAGCAATCCTAATTGGGCGTCTAATCGACCGCCCGCTGCGCCCGCTGTTCCCGAAAGGTTATAGAAACGAACTACAGGTCGTGGCCAGTGTTTTGTCGATGGATCCCGAATTTCGTCCCGACGCTGTGGCGATGGTTGCGGCCAGCGCGGCACTGATGATTACCGGCGCACCGTTTGACGGGCCGGTAGCGGGGCTACGCGTGGGTATCGATGCGAACGGAAAATTTACTACATTTCTAAGTCGTGATGAGATGGATAAAAATCAACTTGATTTATTCGTAGCTGGTTCGAAAACTGGCGTGATGATGGTCGAAGCTGGTGCTCATGAAGTTAGTGAAGACACTGTAACTGAGGCGATTGCTTGGGCGCACAAAAATATCCAACCGGCGATTGAACTGCAAAATAAATTACGCGCTGCCATCAGTCCAACCGAACAGGAATATGAACTGGTTGTACCCAACGAAGAGATTATTGCGACGGTCGAAAAGTGGATCAACAGTCAATTAACCGAAGATTTTCATCAACCCTACCCGGAACGTAACGAACTAATTCACAATCTGCGCGAGGCTATGGTCGAAAAGTTTAGCGCCGATTACAGTGAGGACGAATGGAAAGAAATCAAGGGCGAGTACGGCGAAGCATTTGCACTAGCGCTGCACAAGGATGTGCGAAAGGGTATCATTGAAAAGAAAATTCGTCCCGATGGACGCAGTCTGACCGAAATTCGCCCACTCAGTTCGGAAGTTGGTTTATTACCGCGAGCGCACGGTTCGTCGCTGTTTACGCGGGGTCTGACCCAAGCGATGAACATTGTGACACTAGCCCCCCTAAGTTTTGCGCAGTTGGTTGACACGATGGAAGTAACCGACGGCGAACGATGTTACATGCATCATTATAATGCGCCGGGTTATACGGTTGGCGAAGTTCGACGTCTCGGCAGTCCAGGACGACGCGAAATTGGTCACGGATATTTAGCGGAGCGCGCTTTGATACCGGTGTTACCGAGCGAGGAAGATTTCCCATACGCTATCCGCAGCGTTACCGAAATCATGAGTCAGAACGGTTCGACATCGATGGCGGCGACTTGTTCGTCGTGCTTGGCGTTGATGGACGCCGGTATCCCAATCAAAGCTCCGGTCAGCGGTGTGGCGATGGGTCTGATGGTTGATGGTGATAATTATTACATTTTGACCGATTTGGCCGATCAAGAGGATTTTGCCGGCGATATGGACTTTAAAGTCACCGGTACAGCCAAAGGCATCACAGCGCTGCAAATGGATATGAAAGTTCACGGTTTACCAATCGAAGTCCTTAAAAAAGCCCTAACTCAGGCCAAAGACGGTCGTGCGGAAATCCTAAAAAACATGTTGACGATTTTGTCCGAACCCCGAAAAGAGTTGTCGCCGTACGCACCGCGCATCGAAAAATTGATGATTAATCCGGAAAAAATCGGCGCAGTTATCGGCAAGGGCGGTGAAGTGATCAACAAAATTACTTCTGCAACCGGCGTAACTATCGATATCAAAGAAGATGGTCTGATTACTTTCGCGTCCAACGATCCAGAAAAAATGCAACAAGCTCTGACCTGGGTCAAAGGTCTGACCGAAGAACCCGAAGTCGGCAAAATCTACACCGGCACAGTTGTTGGTATTAAGGATTTCGGCGCGTTTATCAATATTTTACCCGGTATTGACGGTATGTTGCATATTTCACAGATTACCGAACGTCGTTTGGATAGTGTTGACGAAGTCCTGCACATGAGCGACAAAGTTCATGTTCGCCTAACTGCTATCGACGATCGTGGTAAATTGTCACTGACAATGCGAGGTATCGAACAGGAATAGAAAGTTTGTATGAGCAAGCAATCTGACATTGACCAAATTCGAGTGGATATTTTAACGCAGAATATTTGTCCGGAGCTGGCCGAGCAAGCGACTAACTTGGTGATTGGTGATGGTAATGTTAATGCCGAAATTGTATTTGTTGGCGAAGCGCCGGGCAAAAGTGAGGACGAACAGGGTCTACCGTTTGTCGGTGCGGCAGGAAAATTCTTAAACGAAATGTTAGAAACGTCTAACATGCAACGTCAGGATGTTTATATTACCAACATTGTTAAATATCGTCCGCCGAATAATCGTGATCCATTTCCAGAGGAAAAAGAAGTTTTTTGGCCGTTTCTTCTGCGACAACTCGAAATTATCCAACCAAAAATCGTTGCCACTCTCGGTCGTCACAGTATGGAATATTTCTTACCAAATGCGAAAATCAGCGAAATTCACGGTCAGCCGAAACGGATTAATCTGGGTAGTCAAACAGTGGTAATTGTACCGCTGTTTCATCCGGCTGCCGCACTGTACAACGGTTCGATGCGTGAAACTTTGATGAATGATTTTGCCAAAATTCCGAATATTCTTAAACGCGCCAACGAATACGACGCGGTATTGAAAATCATGACAGAATGAACTGTCGTGCTGTTTCAATGTGCGCATCAAAATTAACTTTATCAAAGTCAGTCGTGTCAATTGTAATAATTTCTCCGTCAATGTGAAAATCATCAAGATTGTGACAATACCTCTCGAAATAATCATAAGTAAAATCACTCCACAGCTTATTTGCCTCACCATGTTGGTGTAATTTTTCGCGCTCCATGCAACGCTTGTACAAAATCTGCATGTCTCCCACAAATTTATAAGTCAGTGATTGATAATCATATTTGTCGATCAGTTTCTTGATAACGCCGGCTTCGTCAATTTCTTTAACACCGTGTGGCACGAAATTGCTCTCAATGATAATTGGATGATCTGTTTCGAGAAATCTTTCTACAACATACATCATGACGTTAAAAGCGACGGCGGAAAAACGTTTACTTTCTTCTCGGCTTCTTATGGGAATGTTCGTGCAAATGGCGCTTTTGAGAGTGTCTTTTGTTAGGTATGGAATGTTTAGCTCCTTTGACAACCTGAGCGCAAATGTTGATTTTCCAGAGGCGAAATGTCCTCCGATGATAATGATTTTCTTATTCATATGATCCATATTGTAGCATATGTTGTGGAAAAGCTTGACTTTTTGACAAAAGTTTGATACGATTGACCCAACGGTAGGGATAACGTCTCTATATATCTCGTGAACTATAATAATAAATTGTAATAGGAGAGGATAATAAAATATGGGTCAAAGAAGAGTGACTGAAGCAAGAAGTGATGATTTGTCGAAACGCCCCAATGGTAGACGAAAAACTGGTAACAGCGTGCTCGATGCTACAACCACCAGAAAAGGTGAGGTTTTACGGGCGGCGCGACGTACTAACGAAAACGTTAATTTACAAGCTGGTTTATATAACAGTAGCGACACACCAGTTAACAAATCAATTTACAACGGTTTTAATGGTGAACAGTATGCGTCATCATTGGTTAAAAAATCCAAAGATAATAATCAATTATCTCTCAAAGTTATACCAATCGGCGGTACTCAAATTGGTCGTAATACCACAGCACTGTGCTACGGTGATGAAATTATCGTGATTGATATGGGATTCGAATTTCCGGGTGACGATTATCCGGGAATTAACTATATTGTGCCGGATATTTCTTGGTTAGAAGAGCGCAAAGATCAAATCAAAGCTGTCGTTTTTACGCATGCTCACCTTGACCATATCGGTGCTTTTCATCACATGATTCCGAAAATTCCAGCGCCAGTTTACGCGACGAAATTTACTATTGCAATGTTGAAAAAAAATATGGAAGAAGAAGATACTAACTACGAACCTGAATATCACGAGTTAGTGCCAGAGCGCCACGATCGGGTTCAACTGTCGCAACATTTTAGTTTGGAACTAGTGCGCGTCAATCACTCAATTCCCGATTGCGCTTGCGTAGTTATTCGCACACCAGTTGGTGTAGTGGTGAGTTCGGGCGACTGGCGTTTTCAAGAAGATCCACTTGATGGTCGCAAATTCGATATGGAACGTTTGACCGAAATCGCTACCAAAGAAGGTGTTCAACTCTTGATCAACGAAAGCACTAACTGCGAAGTCGATGGCAGCAATGATTCCAAAGAAGCTGAAGTTCGCCTGACTTTTAATCAAGTGATGGGAATGTATCCTAATTCGCGCATTATCATATCAACTTTCTCTTCGCAGATCCATCGCTTGCAAGTAGCTATTGGTGAAGCTATCAAGTATGGTCGCAAAGTCGCTGTCGCAGGTTACTCAATGATCAACAACGTTGAAATCGCTCTCAGAACGGGCGATCTTAAAGTGCCAGCGGGCGCGTTAATGAAACTTGAAGATATTATTAAGCTGCCTGATGGTCAGGTTTGTATTCTTTGCACTGGTAATCAGGGTGAGTTGAATGCCGTTTTGAATCGCATGGCGAACGGTGCGCATCGTTATATCAAGATTAAAAACAGCGACATTATTGTGCTCAGTTCGTCACGCATTCCGGGCAACGAAGGTCACGTGGCGATGATGGAGGATAACCTGATTCGCGAAGGTTGCGATGTGATTTCGAAAAATAATAATCAAAGTTACAATCTCGGACCAGTGCACCTCGGTGGTCACGGACATTATGACGATCATGTTAAATTTATCACAGCGCTCAATCCGAAATTTTATTTGCCCAATCACGGTGATTTTACTTTTCTCGAACACAACGCGCGCATCGCGGAAAAAGAATGCGGTATTCCGCGAAAAAATATTTTCGTTTGTGATGCTGGTGATGTGGTGGAACTTTTCCATGATGGTACAGCGCGGCGTGGCGCGCGCGTGCATTCCGGCAGCGTGATGTATGACGACGCTGGCGCAATTGTTTCCGAAGTTGTTTTAAAGGATCGCATTCATATGTCGACCGAAGGAATTTTCGTGGTGGTGCTAACTGTTCAGCGCGGCACTGGGCGCTTGCTCAGTTCACCGGATATTATTAGTCGTGGGTTTATTTACTTGCGCGATAGTGAAGAATTGATTACGTCAATTCGAACTTACGCAAAGCAAAAGGCAGCGCGAGCTTATACTGGTCGTCGACTCGATATAGAAAGTTTTAAACGTGATTTGCGCGATGATATTACCCAGATTTTATATGATCGTACACAACGCACGCCAATTGTTATCCCGGTGGTTAATGAAATTGGTTCGCCAAATTCACCAGCTGCTCGTAGAGCTGAAACCGAAATCGAAGCTCGCGACCGTAGTTTCGAACAACAGGAAATGGCACGTATTCGCGGACAAGGGCCGGCCGGTCGTTTTACGTCGTCACCGCGCAAAAAACCAAACCATCATTCCCCAGCCAGAAACACTGTAAATAATAACATTGACACAACCGCGCATCCAAACCCAGCACCCAAAAAACCCGAAAAAATCTCATTCAAGAAAACCCCTCAGGGTCCAAACCCCATGCGCATGTGGCGCGAGTATTAACTTATCTTTTTCTTGAAAAACCTGCCGTATAGAATACTAGCGTGAGTGATCAACGCGACGCCGACCGAACAGGCGATGAACATCGCCGCTGCCACTAGTTTTGCTGACGAAACATATTCGTTTTCTGGGTTGAGGTTAGTGGTGAACACGGCGAATAAGCCACTAAAAACCAAGAAAAGTCCCCACAATAATCGTCGAACAAGCATTTGGCGACCCTTAACTATTTCTTTTTCTGAATAAAGATTCGCCGCGGCTTGTTTGCCGACGGATTTTTTCAGACTATTAAAGGGAATACTAGCGTAGATAATCATGAGCACCACCAACACAAAGGTAAAAGATTGATCAAACCAAAATTCCGCCAGTGAATTTCCGCTGCCCGTGAAATAAATCGTGCTAAAACCGATATCTGTAACCAGCAACCCGGTAAGGATCGCAGTGGTGATGGCGAGACGACGGTAGGCTTTGTCGAGCGCAGCCCGTTTTCGTTTCTTATCATCTTTTTCAATCACATCCAAATCAGCACTGCCCAACAACTCGTCCAAAGACACGTCGAATAGGGCACGTATTCTCAAAATCTTGTCCATTTCCGGAAAACTTTCACCCGATTCCCAGCGCGACACAGCTTGGCGACTAACGTCCAATTTGTGCGCCAACTGCTCCTGACTAATGTTTTTCGCTCCTCTTAGCTTCTTGATATTGTCGGCAAAATTCATATCTTGCTCCTTTCTTATTAATTATAACTGTTTTTTATTAAATTTTGCTATAGCCGCAACAACCAAAGTAGTGGTTATGGCGGCGTAGGTTATAAATACGGGCGCAAAATACGCAGGATTTTTTTGCCCGCTCAACAATTCTAGTGATCCACCAGTGATGGACATAGGATTGTACTTCAGGGTTTCAGGGGCGGTCAGCACCGTACTAAGAATCGCTATCGCTACTAAGAGGACGACCAAAGCACCCCAGTAACTTTTGAGCAGCACACCTCCGAGAACTAATGTTGCGATCAAAAGTTCACCGAGCAACCACGGTGCGAGAAAAGCGAAAAATACGTAATTTATTGCGTCGCCTGGCCCGTAACACATTATTATGATGGAGCAAATCGTAATACCTAACAGATAACTAATCGTCCACAAAATGCTAGCTGTTAAAAATTTCGCCAAAATAACAGTGCTACGCCTGAGACCTTTTGTCAGTAGATTTATGAGTGTTCCTTGACTTAATTCATTTGCCATAATACCGCAAAATACGATAGCCAGTATCATTATGCCAAGCATATCTATGCCCCCGAAAAAAGCTTGCCAAGATTCCATCGCTGTGAATTCCAAAGGGAACACACCTTGCACGTCGCTACCTCTCGCATCAACAGCATATTTGATAAATAATGGACAGATGACCCCCATTAACGCGAACGCTGCCAGCAACACAACCGCGCGAAAAGAGCAAAAACTCTCGAGGAATTCTTTTTTGGTAAAGGCGACAAAAGCTTTCATGATGATATCTCCAAGAATAGGTCTTCGATGGCCGTGTCGGACTTGCGTCTGGCTTGGATCTCGGCGAGCGTGCTCGACAATGCAATGCGTCCGTTGTGGATTATGGCTATTCTGTCGCAAATGCGTTCCACGTCGGAAAGAATATGCGTCGAGAAAAACACAGTGGTCTTGTCTTTTATTTGTTTCAGAATATCCAGAACATCTTTGCGACCAATCGGGTCAAGAGCAGAAGTCGGTTCATCACAAATCAACAACTTCGGCTCGTGCAACAAAGCTTGCGCTATGCCCAGCCGCTGTTTCATACCGCGAGAAAACTTACCGATTTTTTTATCGATGCCAGAAAGACCCACGACATTCATGAGCTCGATTGTGCGTTTTTCGATCGTCGCAGTATCGAGGCCAGCTATTTCGCCACATAACTTTAGGTATGTTTTTGGACGCATATAATTATAAAATTCGGGCACGTCTGGGACGTATCCAATGTGTCGATTGGTTTTTGTTGCACCAACAAACACTTTTTCTCCGCATACATAAACTTCACCATCGTCGGACGGAAGTAACCCTAAAATTATTTTCATAGTGGTTGTTTTGCCAGCTCCATTTACACCAACAAAACCGAATATGCTCCCTTCTGGCACGTCAAAAGAAAGTCCGCCGAGCACGCGACTACTGCCAAAACTTTTGGAGAGGTTTTGGATTGACAAGGGACTGTTGGTCATTCATTACTCCTTTCAATTTAAATTTTACATTGGGTTTTGGGCGCTCGCCGAGCAAAACCTAGAGTGATTTTATCCTAGTTAATACAAGAAAACTACCAACTTGCAGTTGCAATTCCGAAAAAAGTCGCAACCACCAGTTGCGAAAAAGCACCTACCCCCGATGTGCGCGGAGGGCGTTTAGGATGACGGTGACGTCGATTAGTTCTTGGAGGCCGGCGCCGACGAGGGCGGGGATAAAACCAAAGGCGGCGATTAATTCGAGAATCACGCAGAGCGCGATGCCGGTCCAGACGGATTGTAGGGCGACTTTGATGGTGCGTTTGGAAATTTTCCTCAGCAAACTGACGCGGCTGAGATCGTCGAGCATGATCACCGCGTCGGCGGATTCGCTGGCGGCCGTGCTGCCGCGCGCGCCCATGGCGATGCCGACGTCCGATGTGGCCAGCACCGGCGCGTCGTTCACACCATCGCCAACCATGGCCACGCGGCCGCTACCAGTGTTTAACTTTTGCATAATTTCAACTTTGTTTTTGGGTAAAAGTTCGGCAAAAACTTTGTCCACGCCGGCCGATGCGCCGATTTTGTTAGCAATCGCCAGACGGTCGCCAGTCAACATAACGGTTTCTTGGATGCCGGTAGATTTCAGTTCGCGTAAAGTGGCGCGGGCTTCTTTGCGCACTTGGTCGATGAAATATATCGCGCCGGCGAATTGGTTGTTGATAGCTACGAAAATCGCGGTGGAGTTTTTATCGGTCGTGGGAATAACGATTTTGTTTTTAATCAGAAACTCAGCGCGACCAGCGATAACTTTTTTGCTGCCAACAGTTGCGAACACACCGTCACCAGTAATTTCGCGAACGTTTTTTGCGCGAAGTAGTTTCAGGTGGTGACTTTTGGCATAGGCGACCAGCGATGTGGCTAAAATGTGCGAGCTACTCATTTCGGCGCTGGCGGCCAGTTGGACGATTTCGTCTTTTTTGAAATTATCCGCGATCACAACTTCACTAACGACGACGTCACCGTGAGTTAGAGTGCCTGTTTTGTCAAAAGCAAAAATAGTTACGGAATTTAATCGTTCCATAACCGCGCCATTTTTGACGATGATACCATGTTTAGATGCGCGACTCATGCCAGAAATCAGAGCGATCGGTGCCGCCAGAATCAGCGGGCAGGGGCTGGCGACCACTAACACTTCGGCGAAGCGCGCCGCGTCGCCAGAAATCGCCCAGGCCGTACCAGCGATGACATAGGAAAAGATAGTGAAGGGCACGGCGTAGCGATCGGCCAATCGCACAAAGGGTGCGGGTTGGTTCTCGGCATCACGCACTAGTTGGATGATTTGTTCGTACTGGGAATGTTTGGCGTCGGCCGTGGCGCGAATGCGTGCGGCCACTTCACCGTTTAGTGCGCCGGACATGACGGTTTCGCCGCGTTTTTTAACCACCGGGATGGATTCGCCGGTTAATGAACTTTCGTCGAATTCGGCCGAATCGGAAATCAGTTCGCCGTCAACGGGTACAACTTCGTGTGGTTTGACGATTACAATATCGTCGGGTTTGACGACGGAAATTTTAACGTCGACAATTTCCCTTCCTTTTAATATATGGGCCATGGTTGGGGCGCGTTCCAATAGGGCGGATAATTCTCGTCGTGCTCGATTCGCTGCGAAATCTTCTAAAGTTTCACCGCCCGTTAACATCACCACAATAACCAACGTCGCCCAATATTGACCGACCGCGATAGTTGCTCCGATTGCGGTGATCGCCAGGATATCGACGCCGTACATTTTTTCTCGCAACGTTTGGATCATGTCCCAAAACAAAAACAAAGAGATAAAGATAGCGTAGCTGCTAATCAGCCACTCAGCCTCACTTGATCGATCGAAAACAAACGTCAAAACTAACACTATCGCACCAACCATCAAAGTCAAAACGAATCGCCAATAACGTAGTAGGGAGTTTTTAACTTTAGTCACACTACCATTGTAACACGGTAGAAAGCTAAGATGTCTTTTTATCAGTTGTTTCTAATGCCTCATCAATGGCTTTTCTAATACCAGCGTCCGTCATGTCATTTTTATCAACCTTTTTACCGTTGATGAACCAAGTTGGTGTACCATTCACTTTAACTTTTTTGCCCAAAGTTTTATCTCGGTTTGTTTTATCTAAGATACCATTACTCCGATAATTCTCAACAGTTTTCAAGAATTTATCGACATCCAACCCAACTTCTTTGGCAAAACCACCAAGCAATTCTTTGCGTTGATCATTCGGGACGGCTTTACCACCGGTCCAAGTTGAATCATCTTTGAATAACAATTCATGCATTTGCCAATAAGCTTCCTCACCACCCAGCAAAAAAGCTGCTTCAGCGGCCGACTGGCTGACTATCGAGTTCGGATAATTCAAACTAAAATGACGATAAATAAACAATATGCGATCCTGGTAATCAGACACAATCTTGCTAAAAGTCGATGCCATCTGAGCGCAGTGAGCACACGCAAAATCTCCGTATTCAATCGCTATTACTTTAGAATCTTTATTGCCGATATAGTGGTCAGGAATGTTATCATCACCAACATCATTAATCGTTAACAACTTCTGAGCATCAAAATTACTAATATCAATATTATCCGTATCGTTCTTTTTCCAAACAATTAATGTTCCAAGTACTATGAGTATCAATACCACAAAAACAATCCACAATCTTTTGTTCATCATATCTCCTTCTTAATGCTTACCATTTTAGCACTAATCTGCTACAATTTAAACATGGACATTTTCCTGATTTGTCTAACTGGTTTGATTCTTCTGGTGTTATTGTCGTTTCGATTCAAAACAAATGAAACGCGATTTGAAATCAATCGATTAGCGGAACATTCAACCAAGTTCAAGACGCTAGCGCGGTTTTTGGATATTTATCCCGGGATAGTTGTTTTGGCGCGGATTTTGGCTTTGGTGGATGCGATTCTTCTGACAGTTTTCGCGACTTCTTCGTGGAAATTGCTCGCGGGCGGGGCAATAGCGTTCGGTGTTATATTGTTGGTTTGTCTATTGGCGCGCATTTTGCACAGCGTGGTCGAAAAGTTAATCGGCAAACATTTGGAATTCTTTAACAAATATTTTTCCTGGGTTAAAGTATTGGGACGTTTCGCCGCGACCCCCGACGAACCACGCATCAGTTCAGAATACGAATTAGCGCATCTAATTGAAAAAGGTGATTTTCTCGATGATCAAACAAAAACACTGCTCAAAAATGCGCTGGTTTTTCGCGACCAAACGGTCGGTAAAATTATGACACCGCGCGACCGGATCGCTTTTATTCATTCGCGCGACGGTCTGACGCCAAAATTACTCGACGAATTATTCGCATCGGGGTACAAAATCTTCCCGGTGGCGCAGGGTGGTCTCGATCACGTGGTCGGATTGCTACATCTGGACGATGTTTTGCCCATCGAACAAGAAGAAAAAGTTTTGACGAAAACTATGCGCAAATGTCCACCGTTCGTCGATCAGGATGCTCCGCTGGAATCGGCGCTAAACCAAATGTGCGAATACAATTCGACGACACTACTCGTCACCAAAAACGATAAAGTCGTCGGTTTGGTGTCATTAAAAGACATCGTACGCACGTTGTCATCAGTGGCGGAATAAAGTAAAATATACACCATGAAAAAACAACCACGAAGCTTGGCGGATGTGACGATCAGAAGCGAGCGCTTGATCTTGCGCCCGATCACGCTTGATGACGCTCGGGATGTCTTTATCGAATTTAATGATAATGTTACAAAAATGATGGCACACGGACCGAACGAAAGTTTAGAGGCGACCAGTGAATTCATAGAAAAAACCATTCAACAAACCCGCGAAGGTGAGAAATTACAGTTCGTGATTGTCGATAAAGAAGAAAAGTTTTTGGGTCTGGCATCAATCGAAGACGCGAACCACCGAACGCCGGAAATTGGTTTGTGGCTAAAAAAAGCGGCGCAGGGCAAAGGTTTCGGAACCGAACTAGTTTTTGCGCTGGTCGAATGGGCGAATCAAAATCTGGAATTCGATTATATAAAATATCGTGTTCATGCCCAAAACGTTGGCAGTTGGAAAATTGCTGAAAAACTAATCGAAAAATACGGCGGTGAGTTTATCGGTGAAACGCCTGAAATATTGCAAGGAGTTGAACGAATGACGAAAGTTTATCACATCTTTCCTGAAAATTCATGAATTTATGTGATAAAATACTTGATATGAGAAGAACATTAGCGAACAAAACGCCTGATGAAATTGGCCAAGAAGTTTTAGTAGCTGGCTGGGTCAACACGCGTCGCGACCACGGCGGCGTGATTTTTGTCGATTTGCGCGATCATACTGGGTTGGTGCAGTTGGTTTTTAACCCCGACGCAGCGGAGATTTTCGCCATGGCCGAAACTCTGCGCGACGAATTTTGCGTGACGGTCGAAGGAAAAGTACGAGCACGCGACGCGGGATTAGAAAATCCAAATATCGCAACCGGCAAAATCGAAGTGGTCGTCGAACATTTGGAAATCCTCAACAAATCCGAACCGCTGCCGGTGGCTACGCGTGACGAGGGTCAACAATCGGGCGAAGAAATGCGCCTTAAGTATCGTTTTCTCGATCTACGTCGCACGTCGATGCAAAATATGATAAAAAAACGCGCTGAATTCAATCATTTCATCCGCAACTATATGGAGAAAAACGATTTTATAGAGGTAGCCACGCCGATTTTGGCCAACAGCTCGCCTGAAGGCGCGCGCGACTTTCTCATCCCATCGCGCGTTCATCCTGGTAAATTCTACGCTCTGCCACAGGCTCCGCAGCAGTTCAAACAACTCCTCATGGTCGGTGGTGTGCCGCGCTATTACCAAATCGCGCCGTGTTTTCGCGACGAAGATCCACGCGCCGATCGATTGTACGGTGAATTTTACCAACTGGATCTCGAAATGTCGTTTGTGTCGGACGGCGAAGTGGTGCGTCAAATGCTCGATCCATTATTCAAGGATTTGGTCGAAAATTTTGCCGGCAAAAAATTGTTGTTCCCGGACACACCGCGCATTACTTACGCGGAAGCGATGGAAAAGTACGGCATCGATAAACCGGATCTTCGTTACGGCATGGAACTGGTCGATCTGACCGAAACGTTCGCTGGAACCGATTTCAAAGTATTTCAAACCGATTGCGTCAAAGCGATCCGCGTCCCGAACGGCGCTAATTTGTCGCGCAGTCAAATCGATAATTTCACCGAAATCGCAAAAAACGAGGGTGCCGGCGGGTTGGCGTATTTAACGTACGATGGTGGCGAAATAAAATCACCAATCGCCAAATTCTTATCCGAAAAAGAACTCGCGGAAATCACCGAAAAAACTGGCGCGTTGGACGGCGACGCAATTTTCTTTGGCGCCGACGATCGCAGTAAAGTCAACAAAGTTTTAGGCAAGCTGCGTATCGAATTTGCTGACTTTTATAAATTAAAGGATCCAAATGTCGTGGCAATGGTATGGGTGGTCGATTTTCCGTTTTACGAACTCGACGAAACCAATTGGCTAGGGCGAGGTGGCATCGAGTTCGGACACAACCCATTTTCCATGCCAAAGGGCGGCCTCGAAGTTCTGCAATCCGCCAAAACCGACGCCGAAAAACTAAACATCGTCGCTGACCAATATGATATCGTGATGAACGGCTACGAAGTCGGGTCGGGCGCGGTGCGCAACCACAACCCTGAAATCATGTACGCAGCGTTCGGGGCGATTGGTTATGACAAAAAGTACGTCGAAGAAAAATTCGGCGCGATGTTGAACGCGTTCAAATTCGGCGCACCACCGCACGCCGGATGCGCCCCGGGATTGGATCGAATATTCATGGTCTTAAACGACACGGAAAACATCCGCGATGTTGTAGCATTCCCCAAAAACGGCAGCGGCGTCGACGTCATGATGAACTCCCCGTCCGAAGCCACCATCGAACAGTTAAACGAATTGTCGATAAAAAATATAGAAAAACGATGACCTCGCGGAACTTTTGTGAAAGTAGTAAAATGTTTTTATGGATCGTGCACAAATTATTGAAGGTCTAGAAAAGCAAAATCGTGATTTTACTAAGGCGCTGCTAGAAGAGTTGGAAAATCAAAAATTTAATTTTCCGGAAATTAACAAGATTCATAAAAATCATCTTGATAAAAAGTTAATTGTTCGTCACGCATTACCGTTTTGTATCACCGAGCGAACATTTTTTGGTGAACCTGCGAATGTTGATTTTTTCACAAATATTATCTTATTGCACACACTGGCATTGACGCGAATTGATGACTATTATGACGGAAAAAATGATAACATAAAGGTAGAGAATCTAGCCTATGCTCTCTCTGTCACGCATACTGCGATTAGTAAAATTGTCGGTTCTGATTTTACAAATAAACAGATGAAAGACCTAATTGATATCACGAAATTTGTTCATGCGCGGATGTTCAAGGATTCGCTCGAACGTTACGATGAAAAATTTTTGCATAATCCACGCAAAAATCTCAATAGTTATTTGACTTCACCAAAATCACGTATTTTTGCTAGCGGCTACTGGGAAGTAATGGCCCGTGCGTCATTTGTCTCACGCGGAAAAAATTTTCCATGGGTTCTTCATTCATTGAACGAAAAATTACGAAAGCTACGTCAGGTCGTTGACGAGTATTTTGATGTCGAAGAGGATTTGCGTGGCGGCCTGGTAACTTTGCCGACACTTTATGTTCTTGCAAATTCAGAAAGGTCCAATGAATTCAAAGAGCAAATTATCGAATTTTGGCACGGTGGGAGTGAGCCGATCTTAAGTGAATTTTTGGAAGAAACCAACGTTAAAGATTGGATGAAAAATCTTGCAAAAAATATTTATAGCTCGGCCATAACTGAATTAAAACTGATTGAAAAAGATGCAGGTTATAAAAATTTGTTTGATTATAAACTTGCGAAAATTATCTAAGTATCTAAGCTTTCGCCGGGTTGCAAATCAACAAACTCGGCACCGATTTCCGTGCATTCTTTACGGAGCCAATTATAAGTAATGTCTTCGCCAACTTTGCTGAGCAGGGCATTGTGTGTCGGAAAAACTCTCGCGGGTTTTACAGCGGATATGTATTTCAAAACCTCGTCAACTTTTAGCCATGGTGCACTGACTGGAGTAGCTAAAACCTGCGGCGTATAGGGGGGGGGTGTAAACGAATCGCCAGGGTAAGCTAAAATATCATTTACCATCACGCCAAGATTATCGCACGGCACCACATCGTCAACAATCGGCGCATGGTCGTGGCCGAAAAATTGCAATGTAAAGTTTCCGACTGTGATTTTTTCGTCTTGATCGGGCACTTTAGCATCGGAAATCTGAGAGGCCACTTTTTCTGTTGTAAATATAACAACATTAGGATTGAAGGAGTGTATAGTCGCA
>JGI24696J40584_12961670_pt1 | contig 31643 bp, 29 predicted proteins | sample TergutCo191P4_FD_40584 | JGI IMG/M metagenome (IMG submission 40584)
AGTTTGGCTTATTAGACAGACAATTATCCAGTAGCCAAGTGGCACATTTAAAATCTTTGCATTCAGATAAAGCGATAGAAAGTTGTGTACAATCCTGGATAAACCCATCTTTTAAAAATTCTATGGCGTTTGTATTAGAGGGAGTAGTGTGTCAGTGGAAAACTCCAGAGTTGGTGGTTGCCGGACTGTCGGCAGGATTGTTGGGGTGGCAGGCAATGGGGACAAGGTCTATTGATGGGGCAGCTCATGTGGTGGCGCGGGATGGAATGAGGAGTTTACCCACTCAAATGCACCACTTTGCTACAATTAAAAATAGCAGGTTTACTCCAGAAATGAGGAGTATTGCAAATCAATTTGGGCTTGACCTCAATGGCGCATGGAATAAAGCGGCTATGCCTCATTTAGGCAGACATCCTAATAGTTATCACAAGTTTGTTCTTAAAAACATGCAAGATGCTATGAAGGCGGCAGGTGGCAATCAAGTAGAATTTTTACAACTTTACAATAAGACTGTGATACAGCCAGTATTAGATAATCCATTATTACTTAGAAAAGTAGGATGGCCATTCTAATTATACTAATTACATTATAAATTATTATTAAGCAAAATACGAAAAAAAAAACAATATGACTGAGAATTTATATAAAGAATTTGACGAGATTTTTAATTTTCGGGAACAAATAACAGCTTGTATAGAAGAAAAGTATGAAGAATTGCTTGAAAATGTCAAAAGAAACACAAATGAGACAAAATACGGAACTGCGAATGCAAATATGTATCTTGGATTTTTTTGTCCAAGTCTTGTAATGGACAAAACGACAGACGGATTTACAAAAGGAAGATTGCTAAAATCTATTCAAAAAAATAACAGCGGCAATTATGTTATTTATGATATTGATAACAAAGGGCGACTCTTACGAATGCAGGATATTAATTCGTATGGAACTATCGTTGAGAATTATGTAATTCGAGAAAGAAATACAGAATTTAGCGTCACATTTATTGACAAAAAACTAACGATCTTTTGCGGCCCATCTACACGGACAATATATAAAAATGGAAAACTTGAACGCTTTGATATAATTGACAATTCATCTATATGGTCGGAAATATACACATATAATCCTAATGATAATCAAAATGTTGAATGTAGAAAGTATTATTATGTTCCTAATTTGAAAGGAAGTAAGAAATTTATTCCTATTGGAATAGAAGGAAGTCCTGCGCGACTATTTATTATGGATATAAAGCTAGACAATCAAGGGAAAGTAATAAAAATTGAACATAATGAATTAATTGATGGGAGAAAAGTATTAACATATATCTATGAAAAATAACAACGAATGATAACAAAAATGTCGAAATTATTGTCGAGAGATTTTATGCAATTAACAATCAAAAAAAAGGTAGCGATAGAAAATCAAAAAAAGATGAAACTATTTTTAAAAATACTACTTTTCAGTTTCTCACTGTTTTTCACAGTAGGAGAAGCAAACTCTTCCACTATGGTAACCATTTCACAAGCAGCCACTGCATCTTCACTTTTTCAAGAAACACAGTTCACCCATTGTAAGAATGAATTTGGCTTATTAGACAGACAATTATCCAGTAGCCAAGTGGCACATTTAAAATCTTTGCATTCAGATAAAACGATGCCTATTCTACCATTCAAGAGATTGGAATAGAAAATGGGAAAAAAATATTCTGTTCAGAAGCAAGGTGCATTACTTGATATATTGTAGCAATAACAGTACAAGAAATAATCAATGTACCTGATAGCATTTTTCCCTGCTTCACTTTTTTTGCTATATTTGCACACATTTTGAAAAAACAGATTATATATTGATTATGAGCGATTTAGAAAACAAAGAACTACAACAATCTGCAGAATATACCGCTGAAAACATACAAGTGCTGGAGGGTTTGGAAGCCGTCCGCAAACGCCCCGCCATGTATATTGGGGATGTGGGCGAAAGAGGATTACACCATCTGGTATATGAAGTGGTGGACAACTCTATTGATGAAGCGCTTGCCGGACATTGTAACCATATCGTAGTTACCATTCACAAAGACAACTCTATCTCCGTGCTGGACAACGGGCGCGGAATCCCTACCGATTATCACGAAAAAGAAAAACGCTCCGCATTGGAAGTGGTGCTCACCGTATTGCACGCCGGCGGAAAATTCAACAAAGATTCTTACAAGGTTTCCGGCGGTTTGCACGGCGTGGGCGTTTCCTGCGTTAACGCACTGTCGGTACATCTTAAAGCTGAAGTGTTCCGCAACGGCACTCACTATATGCAAGAGTTTGCATACGGAAAACCACTCTACTCGGTGAAAGAAGTGGGGCAAACCGACTACCGCGGAACGCTAATCTGGTTTAAACCCGACGATACCATTTTTATCACTACCGAATACAAATACAGCACGTTATCAACACGTTTAAAAGAACTGGCATTCTTAAATAGAGGCATTACACTCGAAATTATTGATGAACGCGAGGAGAAAGAAGACGGCACTTTTTTGAAAGATACTTACCACTCGGAAGAAGGGTTGAAAGATTTTATCAACTATTTGGACGGCGGACGCGAAAAAATTATGGAATACCCTATCTACATGGAAGGAGAGAAAGAAAACGTGCCGGTGGAAGTGGTGATGCAGTATAACACGTCGTTTACAGAAAATATTCACTCTTATGTGAATAATATCAACACGATAGAGGGTGGAACGCACCTTACGGGATTTCGTCGTGCCTTAACCAGAACGTTGAAAAAATATGCCGATGAAAGCAAGATGCTGGAAAAGTTAGAAAAACAGAAAATTGAGATTTCCGGCGACGACTTTCGCGAGGGCTTAACCGCCATTATCTCCGTAAAGGTGGCAGAACCGCAGTTTGAGGGACAAACAAAAACCAAATTGGGCAACAACGAGGTTTCCGGTATTGTGGATCAAATGGTAGGTGAAATGTTGCGCAATTATTTGGAAGAGAATCCAAAAGATGCAAAAGAGATTGTGAATAAGGTGATTTTGGCAGCTACGGCGCGCCACGCCGCCCGCAAAGCCCGCGAACTGGTGCAACGCAAAAGTGTATTCAGTGGTGGCGGCCTCCCCGGCAAACTCTGGGATTGTTCTTCCAAAAAATCGGAAGAATGTGAACTCTACTTGGTTGAGGGTGATTCCGCCGGCGGTACGGCAAAACAGGGACGCGACAGCAAGTTCCAAGCCATTCTTCCGTTGCGCGGAAAAATCTTGAACGTGGAAAAAGCAATGCCCCACAAAATATTTGACAGCGAGGAAATTAAAAATATCTTCACCGCCTTGGGCGTTAGCATTGGTACGGAAGAAGACAGTAAAGCTCTGAATTTGGAGAAATTACGATACGGCAAAGTGATCATCATGACCGATGCCGACGTGGACGGAAGCCACATTGCCACGCTGATCCTCACCTTTTTCTTCCGCCATCTGAAAGAGTTAATTGAGTATGGACACGTGTATATTGCCACTCCGCCACTCTATTTGATTAAAAAGGGAAAACAGGAACGCTATGTGTGGTCGGATAAAGAACGGGAAGCCGTAACCTCCGAGTTTACGAGCAACGGTACCAACTTGGGCGGCTTGCACGTGCAACGCTACAAAGGTTTGGGAGAAATGAACGAAACACAGCTTTGGGATACAACCATGAACCCCGAAACCCGCACGTTGCGACAAGTAACCATTGAAAATTTAACGGAGGCAGACCGCGTATTTGCTATGTTGATGGGAGATGAGGTGCCCCCGCGCCGCGAATTTATTGAACAAAACGCCCATTACGCCAAAATAGACATCTAAACTATGGAAGATTTCGCCGATAGAGAAACCGTTATTGCATTGAAAAACATCGATGTATATCAAAAAAAATTAATGATTTTGCACGATGTATCCTTAACCATCCGGCAAGGAGAATTTGTGTATCTCATAGGCAAAACGGGCGCAGGAAAATCTTCTATCCTCAAGTTATTAATTGCTGATGAAAAAGCTAACGGCGAACATGCTGAAATTGTGGGCTTTGATTTGAGGAAAATTAAAACAAAACAGATTCCCTATTTGCGTAGAAAAATAGGAATCATTTTTCAAGATTATCAACTTTTATCGGAAAAAACAGTTTTTGCCAATTTAGACAATGCCCTCAAAGCGATTGGCTGGAAAAAGAAAGATGAACGCTACGAGCGAATTGTGAAGACGTTGGATTTGGTTGGATTGGGCACCAAGCATTTTAAGTATCCGCACCAACTTTCGGGGGGCGAACAGCAACGGGTGTGCATTGCGCGCGCCTTGCTTAACGATCCGGAACTTTTGATTGCCGACGAACCCACCGGAAACTTAGACCCCTTCACTTCCGAAGAGATTTTTCAAATATTTCATGATATCAACCAAAAAGGAACTACCGTCTTAATTGCTACCCACGACTTTATGATGATTGACAAATTCCCCTCCCGCTCTTTACTAATTGAAGACGGAAATATCTTAGATTCAGGATTATAATTATGATTTCAGTACTTATTCCCATATATAATTTTAATGTTGCCAAATTGGTGAAAGATTTGCACGCGCAACTCTCTTACGCCAATGTGGAGTTTGAAATTATTTTGGGCGATGACGCTTCAACAGAACCGCACGCCAACGAAAAATTGGTGAGTTTGAATGGCGTTACCTATTTCTCATTACCGGAAAATATTGGCAGAGCCAAAATGCGCAATTTACTGGTAGAAAAAGCAAACTATCCTTTCCTGTTGTTTATGGATTGCGATGCGGCGGTATTATCTTCTTATTACATAAATAATTATGTTTTAGAAATATCCAGAAACTCAAAACCAATTTGCATCATTGGCGGGGTGGCGTACCGTACGCAGAAACCAAACCCAAAATATTATTTGCGTTGGTATTACGGCAAAAAAAGAGAAGCTACCGATGCTGCTTCCCGCAACGACAAACCCTACAAATCGTTCACCTCTTTTAATGCAATCTTTTCAAAATCAATATTTGAACTTGTAAAGTTCGACGAATCATTTTCCACGTATGGCAATGAAGATACCTTCTTTGGCAACCAGCTAAAAAACGCAAAAATCCCTGTGATTCACATCAATAATCCGCTTTACCACGATGGTTTGGACACCAACGAAGATTACCTGAAAAAAGTGGAAACCTCTATCGACAACCTCATCGCATTATTAAGAGCAAACAAAATCGACGCCGACTTTGTCAGCGAAAACAGACTGCTGGCTACTTATTTTAAAATCAAAAAGTTAAAACTAATTCCTTTCTTCCGCTTGTTTTACAAACTATTTCTTTCTAACATAAAACAGAAAATTTTAAGAAATCCTTCTGTTTTTTGGTTGGATCTTTATAAGTTAGGGTATTTGGGGCAGAAGATGCTTTTTTAGTGCTCTTTGCATTTCACAATTTGTCTGACACAATCCTATAAAATCTTTATTTTCGCAGTCGATATGCTTGAAGGGAACATAATGAATACCACAGTGACCTTTACTAAGAAGTGAGGAATACGAGGTGAAAAATGAGAAGTGGTTTATAATAAAAAATAAAATCTAATGATAGCAATGATAATAAACAGTAGAAAAATATGTTAAACCTTGAACTTAATACCATAAATGAAAGCCACATCCCCTCTCCCCATCCCAGATTTAATACTTCTTTCACCCGGTGTTATTAATGATGCTCGCGGTTATTTCTTTGAAAGTTATAACCAACAAACATTTAAAAACTTAGGCATTGAGGATGTTTTTGTGCAGGACAACCAATCCTGTTCTAAAAAGAATGTAATCAGAGGATTACATTTTCAAATACCACCTTTTACACAATCAAAATTAGTGCGTGTTCTTAAAGGGATGGCGTTGGATGTGGCAGTGGATTTAAGAAAAGAAAGTCCTACCTACGGAAAACATTGTTCAGTTTTGTTAAGTGAAGAAAATCGATTGCAATTCTACATTCCGGCAGGTTTTGCACATGGTTTCGCCGCATTGGAAGATGATACAATTTTTTCTTATAAATGTTCCGAGATTTACCATCCGGCTTCGGAAAGAACCATTTTGTTTAACGATAAAGATTTGAATATCCAATGGAATATTGAACATCCCATTGTGGCGCCCAAAGATTTGCAAGGCATTTGTTTTAAAGATTTTATTTCTCCTTTTTAAACTATGGTAAAACTCATTATCTTCGATTTGGATGGCACTTTGTTAAATACTTTAGACGATTTAGCCGATTGTACCAACTATGTTTTACAACAAAACGGCTACCCCACCCACGAGGTAGATGCCTATAAATATTTTGTAGGAAATGGCGTGGAAATGCTGCTGCGCCGCGCTTTACCCAAAGAGATAGCTGAAATAGCTTTTACTGAAATCTTTAAACAATTCATGATACATTACGAACTTCACAAAGCTGACAAAACCACCCCATACCCTGGCATCGTTGAAATGCTGGAAATGATGCAAGAACAGGGAGTTTTGTTAGCGGTAGCCACAAACAAACCGCACGACTTGTTGCCCGATTTGATGAAATATTATTTCCCCACCATTCAATGGGCTGCCGTTTTTGGGAACAGAAAAGATGTGCCCATAAAACCGCACCCGCAGATAGTATATGATATTTTAGAGAAAACCCAAATTGATAGGAATGATACATTATATATAGGAGATACCGCCGTGGATATGGAAACTGCGCTAAATGCCCATATTAAAAAAGTAGGCGTACTTTGGGGTTTTCGCACAAAAGAGGAGTTGGAATGGGCGCAGGCAGACTATATTATTGCAGCGCCGCAACAACTAACATGTATTTTATAATAATATTTTTTCACCCCCCTTTTTTGGGGGGGGATCATATTATTAATTTTCTATTTTTGTGCTCTTAATTTTTAAACATTTTTTTTATGAAAAGATTATCAATTTTTGCTATTATTTTGATGGCAACTTGTACGGTTGCAATGGCACAGCCGAGAGCTATCGGAGGACGTATCGGTTGGGGTATTGGTCCTTCTTATCAACACCAAATCGGTGAAAAAAACATGATTCAAGCTGATTTAGATTTTCTTGGTTATGGCTGGTGGGGAGTGCAAGCTACTGCAACATTCAACTGGCTCATTCCACTTTTATCTGTGGATGCCGGTGCATTAAATCTTTATCCCGGAGTTGGCATTGGAGGAGGTTATGAATGGTTGGGTAATAGAGTATATTTTTTGGAAAGCAATGCAAAAAACTGGGGAACCGGCTTTATAGGCGTTGCCGGAATGATTGGTATAGAATGGAGTTTTAAATTTCCTTTACAACTCTCTTTTGAATACCGTCCCCTAATCGGTCCTTGCTTTTATAATAAATACACCTCCTACTGGGATGGTACAGAAAGTGTTGGCGTAGATTTTTACTATCACGGCTTATACTCTGGCGCCATTGCTATCGGTGTCAGATACAAATTTGGAAAATAATTTTTCCAAAAAAATACTCTTAAGCCGCCTGTACAAGGCGGTTTTTTTGTGCAAAAACGAAAAAATGTGCCTTCTGTTGTAGGATGAATATTTATCAAATGTTAACGAAAGTTAAAAAATATTAACCTATTAATCAGATGCTTAACAAAAACATGGATGCCTTTTATGCATTTTGACGTTTTTTGTATAGAAATAGTGCTATTTTTGCCGCCTAATTTAAAAAAGTATTTTTATGGCAGAAATTATTGAACGAGTGCAAGGAATCATTGCAGAGAAGCTTAGTGTTAACCCTGCTGACGTAACTCCAGAGAAAAGTTTTACCAACGATTTAGGTGCAGACTCTCTTGACACTGTTGAGTTAATCATGGAATTTGAAAAAGAGTTTGGAATCTCTATTCCTGACGATCAAGCCGAAAAAATTGCAACAGTTGGAGACGCAATTGAGTACATTAAATCAATGAGTTAATTTAATAACCTTTTTTAATGAAAGTTAAAAGAGTTGTTATTACAGGATTAGGTGCACTTACTCCTATTGGTAACTCTGTTTCCGAATATTGGAGTAGTTTGCTAAAAGGAGTAAGTGGCGCAAATCTTATTACTTATTTCAACACAGAGCATTATAAAACAAAATTTGCTTGCGAATTAAAAGAATTTGACCCTACACATTTAATTGACAGGAAGATGTCTCGCTCTATGGACAGATGCGGACAATATGCCTTTATCACAGCAGTAGAAGCTATTAATGATAGCGGATTGGATGTTGAAAAAATTAACAAGCAAAGGGTGGGCGTTATTTTAGGTACTGCCGTTGGTGGAATTAACTCCGTTTTTGAGGGTGTAAATGTGCTCTATCAAACCGGTGGAATCCCCAAATTCAGCCCTTTCTTACTCACCCGCGCTTTGAGTGACATGATTGCCGGCAACATCGCATTATACTACGGATTTTCCGGAACAAATTGTGTAACTACTTCAGCTTGCGCTTCTTCCGCTAATGCTTTAGCAGACGCTTTTCACGCCATACAATTAGGAAAAGTGGATATTGTTATCTCTGGCGGAGCAGAATCGTGCATCAACCAGCTGGGTATCGGCGGTTTTAACTCCATGAATGCACTCTCTACACGCAACGATGACTACAAAACAGCATCACGTCCATTCGACCTTACCCGCGACGGCTTTGTGATGGGAGAAGGTTCAGCAACCTTAATTATTGAAGATTACGAACACGCCAAAGCACGCGGTGCAAAAATATATGCTGAACTTGCCGGCGTAGGCTTAATTACAGATACACACCACATTACGGCACCGCACCCCCAAGGAGAAGCTGCCAAACTGGCAATGAAAATAGCCATTGAAGACGCCCAACTCAAAACCACTGACATTGGGCATATTAACACCCATGGAACTTCAACTCCGCTCGGAGATATGTCGGAATGTGTGGCTATTCAAGACCTTTTCGGAGAGCACGCATTTAAGATGGCAATCAACTCCACTAAATCAATGACCGGACACATGCTCGGCGCTGCCGGAGCCGCAGAGGCTATTGCCACTATCTTAGCGCTCCACACAGGAAAAGTGCCGCCTACTATCAACTTGAAAGAAAAGGATCCGGCATTGCCCAACTATAACTTTGTTTCCAACCATGCCATAGAACATCCGTTTTACGCAGCAATCTCCAACTCCTTTGGGTTTGGAGGACATAATGCGTCGCTTGTTTTTTCGAAATTTGATTAAACGTATTGGCTGTGAATATTTTTGCTAAAAAAAATAGTTCTGAAAAAGAGATTGCAAAATTTCTAAAAAATATTCTGGGAATTAAACCCAAAAATTTGGATATTTATAAAATGGCATTCACTCATTCTTCAGTCGCTTCAAGGAGCGCAGTCGGCAATGCCTATAATAACGAACGACTTGAATATCTTGGTGATGCTGTCTTAAATGCTGTGGTGGCAGATTATTTGTATAAGAAATTTCCTCTCCGCCTTGAAGGTGCACTTACGGAAATGCGCTCTAAAATTGTGTGTCGCGACCATTTGAACAGGCTTTCAAGAAAAATGGGGCTTACCGAACTCATTATCGTAGAGCCGCATTGCCAATCCAACTCCATTCACGGAAATACTTTTGAAGCCCTCATCGGTGCACTTTATTTAGACAAAGGATATAAAAAAACTAAAGATGTTATTATCAATAAATTACTGCTTATTTTCATGGATTTGGAATCTGTATTGCAAGGAGAGACAAATTATAAAAGTAAGTTAATTAATTGGGCGCAAAAAAATAACATGAGCGTTCGATTCGAAAACCATGCTGTTGACCATTCCAAAGGCAAAAAAATATTTATTTCGCAATGTTACCTGAATGGTAAATTTATTGCTGAAGCAGAGGAGTTTAAAATAAAAAAAGCCGACCAATTAGCGGCTGAAAAAGCGTATGAACAACTTCAAAAGAAGAGCGAAAATGGAAAAAAAGACAATGAAAAGGGCAGCATCAAAGAAAAGATCGCTAAACATTCCTGATTTTTTTGGCGTTTTCAATACCTACCGAATATTTGCCTTAAAATCACAACTTCCTGCGTACTCATTTGCCAATCAATTAGGAAAAGCTCAACAGAGCACCTTTACCATTTTACCCGAATTTGAGTACAATTCCGATAGATATGCTGCTACTTTTTCTGTGTTTTATGCAGAATATTCTCTACAAGAATCTATCCATTGTTTGTTGTTGGAAAACAAAGCCGCCATCTCAAACCAACAGAAACTTTTTGTTTCTAAAGCGGAAGAAAAATTACATTTTCAAACCCTTTCCTTATTTGATGAATTTCTATATCTTTTTAATAAACAAGGATTTCGATGTTTCGATTTTGAAATTGAAGATATTGACTATCTTCTTTTATTATTTGCCAGAAAAGATATTGAAAGTGACATTTTTTCACAGTTTTTAGCAAAAATAGAACCGTTTCATGTACAAAATATTTCTTACATATTAGAAAAAGAACAAACCTCAGGAGAAGTAAAAATTGTTTCTTTTTTAAGAGATTTTTATTGTAAATATGAAGTATATGCCAACCAACAATCTCGAAAAAGAAAATTGGATCTGTTAGCACCCGTAAGACAGATTCCTAAAGAGAATTTGCAGTTTCCTATTCCCATTCGGTTGGAAAACGACTCTGTTGCAGACCATTTACAGCTATCTGATGAATGTTTGGCGCTTTTGACGGAGGATATTTAATAGGAGAACCCCACAGCATCCTTCATCTCACTGAAATAATGAAACTTCATTCCCTCGATGAAATGTTCTTTAATATCTTCCACATCTTTTCTGTTTTCGGAAGAGAGCACGATGTCGTAAATGCCGGAACGTTTCGCGGCTAATATCTTTTCTTTGATGCCGCCCACCGGCAACAACTTTCCGCGTAGCGTAATTTCGCCTGTCATAGCAATTTTTGGGCGCACCGTTTTCTTCGTAAATGCTGAAATCATGGAAGTTAAAATGGTGATGCCCGCAGAGGGACCATCCTTGGGGGTTGCCCCTTCCGGCACATGTAAATGAACGTGCGTGTTCTCAAAAACAGTCTCGTCAATGCCGAAATCTTTGGCGTAGGTTTTCAAATACTCAAAGGCAATGGTTGCCGATTCTTTCATCACATCGCCAAGATTTCCGGTCATTGTCAAGCCGTTTTTACCCGAATTGATAACCGACTCCACAAAGAGAATTTCGCCGCCGGTGGTAGTCCACGCCAAACCGGTAGCCACGCCCGATACGTTGCTATCTAACGACCGCTCCTTTTGAAAAATGGGCGCTCCGTAGGTTTTCGACAAATCGGAAATTACGATATCTTTTTCTAAATTCCCGTCGCGAACAAATTGAGAGGCACGCTTGCGTATCATTTTGGCAATCAGCTTCTCTAAATTTCTTACGCCCGATTCTCGCGTGTAATCGGAAATAATGTGTTCCAATATTTCATCAGAGAACTGCAATCCATTTTCCTCCATGCCGTGCTCTTTGAGCTGGCGCGGAATCAAGTGCTTTTGCGCAATATTTAATTTTTCTTCTATCAAATATCCCGCAATATCAATCACTTCCATTCTATCTAACAGCGCAGGGTGAATATTTCCCAAATTGTTTGCCGTTGCAATAAAAAGCACTTTCGACAAATCGAAAGTTGTTTCGAGATAATTGTCGTAAAATGTTGCATTCTGTTCTGGGTCCAGCACTTCTAATAAGGCGGCGGAGGGGTCTCCCTGCACGTTCATGCCGAGCACTTTATCAATTTCATCCAACACAAACACAGGGTTTGCCTGTCCTGCTTTTCGCATACTTTGGATAATGCGTCCGGGCATTGCGCCGATGTAGGTTTTTCGGTGTCCGCGAATCTCCGATTCATCACGTAGCCCACCCAACGACATGCGAATATATTTTCTTCCAACAGCCTCAGCAATAGACTTTCCGAGCGATGTTTTGCCCACCCCCGGAGGTCCTGCCAAACATAAAATGGGAGATTTCATATCCCCTTTCAACTTCAAAACCGCCAAATATTCAATAATACGCTCTTTCACTTTTTCTAATCCGAAGTGGTCTCTGTCTAACACCTCAGCTGCTTTGTTAAAGTCAAAGTTATCGTCTCCAAATTCGTTCCATGGCAAATCTATCATCAATTCTAAATAATTGAGTTGCACGGAATAGTCGGGCGACATGGGGTTGGTGCGTTGCAGCTTTTTGAGTTCGCGTTCAAACAGAGTTTTGGTTTCATCGTTCCAGTTTTTCTCTTTGGCGCGCTCGGTTAGTTGCGAGGTGTCTTTCTCTGCCGGTGAGCCGCCCAACTCCTGTTGAATCGCTTTCATCTGTTGATTAAGCATGTACTCGCGCGTTTGCTTATCCATCTCTTCCCGCGACTTGCTCTGAATTTGGTTCTTCAATTCCAACATTTGCAAGTCTTTATTCAAAAATTTGAGCACCACTTTTCCGCGCTCCTCAATATCACAAATCTCCAAAATAGACTGTTTCTCATCTACCGAAACCGACAAATTGGAAGCGATAAAGCTCATTAAAAATGATGGACTTTCAATGTTTTGCAACATATAAGTGGCTTCGCGGGGAAAGCTCGGCGACTGCCGTATCATAGAAATTGCCGTATCGCGAATAGAGCCGATGAGCGCCTCAAAATCGGCATTGCCTTTCATTTCCGGCGTAAACTCTTTCGTAACGTATTCTTTTACACGTGCTTTGTAGAAAGGTTCTGTTTCCACAATCTCCAACAGTTCAAAACGCTTGATCCCCTGCACAATAATGGTAACACTTCCATCAGGCATGGACAAAAACTTGATGATGCGGGCTAATGTTCCCACAGTATATAAATCTTCCTTTTTCGGTTCTTCCAACTCATTGTCTTTGTGTGTAATAACCCCAATAGGATGATTACTCCGCGAATACTCCTGTGTGAGTTTTATAGATTTACTTCTCCCCACTGTAATCGGAATCACCATTCCGGGAAAAAGCACGGTATTCATTAAAGGAAGTATAGGAATCACCTCATTTACCGGCTCTTTTTTTAGATTTTCTTCATCTTCTAAAGAGAAAAGCGGAATAAAGCCGGCTTCGTTTGCAATAATTTCGTTCATAATATCAAATAGTTATAGCTTTCATAAATAAGCCGCAAATATAAGAAAAGAGTTGTTATTTTTCCTCCGCAGGCAATTCTTCTTGCCTGTAAAATCCAATCTTCCGCGAGAAATACATCACTACAGCTAAAATCAAGAACAATCCGCTACTGCCTATAAGGAGCGCTAGATCTTCTAACTGTAAGGTTACGAATAAGAAAAGATACAAGCCGCAGAGAATGAAGAACAATATGAATGTTTGTGACAATTTTTTGAAAATAGTGTGAGAATACAGAGTAATCAACCCTATTGTTGCGCTGCTGGCGATGAGGTACGCTATGCGGAAGTTGATTTGTTCGGAAATGGAAAGCAACAAACTGTAAAACAATATGATGGCAATTCCAACCAACAGATATTGAAAGGGATGTATCTTTTTCTTGGTAAGCGTTTCCACAAAAAAGAATACAACAAATGTTAACGCAATAAACATTAAAGCATATTTTGAAGAACGCATATTTTGTTGGTAATGATCAACTTGTTTTATTAGATTCACGCCAAAAGAACTGTTTCTAAGTTGATAATCGCTTACCTCGTTATCTTTCCACGATTCGGGAATATCTCTGTTAAAATACAATACATTCCATTGTGCATGAAAATCCTCTTTGGTAATGTTGTGTTCCGGAGAGAATGCTCCCATAAAACCGGGGGCGCTCCATTCTCCGCTAACATCTGCCTGAGTGGTCTTCCCTACAGGAATAAAACTGATGTAACTGCTTCCGTTTAAGCTTAATTCACATTTAAAATCGAAACTGTTTTGCAGCAAGGAGAGGTCATTCAAATGTACGACTAAAGCTTTTTCCAAGACAAATCTATGGGCACTTGTTTCCATTTCATATTTTTTGTTTTGTACGCTAAAATCAACATTACTCACACCCCTCAAATCGGATAATCCAACGGCAAGACAAGCTTTGTGCCATTGCAGGTTTAAGGCAGAGAACGCCTCCATATCCGTTTTACTGAAATTGCCCAAAATCGTAATTTCGCTTTTGTATAATATGGTGTGATAGATGCCAAAATGTCTTCTTTCGGGATACAGTCTCACCTTAATATCCAAATGTTCGGGGGTGATGTACAAAAGGCGTTGCACCTTTTGTTTTTCAGAGATTGTTTCGTAGGGGATACACAAGAGAGGGGCGCAAAGTGTTTGAGCATGACTCCATTGCGAATTGATTTTTTCAATCGTTTCTTCGCTTCTCATTTGCCGTTCCAAAATTAAATTTTGAATCATGGCGTTGGGAATCAACATGAGCAGTGTCATCACTCCAATAACTATTACTTTGAATGTTAGTGAGTGAACAAATCTTTTTTCTTTTTTAACAGGGTTTTCCATTTTTTAAATAATTTAAGTTAATATTGATATTAAAAGTACTTTGATTTTCAAAGTACAGGATTAAAAAAAATTTACTTGATCAAAGTTTCCAGCGCGTTCAAATGTTCTTGAAAACTTAATCTCCCGAGAGTTGTAATTTGATAGCTTGTATTTGGTTTTCTTCCAATAAATTGTTTGATTGCAGTGATATAATTCATATTTTCAAGTGCTTTCAAATGGCTGGCGAGGTTGCCGTCGGTTACTTCCAAAAGTTCCTTTAAATAATTAAAAGAAACAGCATCATTAACAGATAAAACCGACATTATGGCTAACCTGATTCTGCTTTCAAATGCTTTATTTAACTTTGTGATAATATCTTTCATTATTTTTTTCTATCATATTTAAAATGCATTAACGTTCCGTAAAAGATATGGCAAAAGCCAAAGCCAATAGTCCATAAAATCAGATTATTATGTGGAAGTAAAACGGCGAGCAGTCCAACCAGTATTTCAGTTATTCCCAAATAATGAATTTCATTATAAGTAAATTTAGATGCGTTTACCAAAGCTAAACCGTAGAAAATGAGCGTGGAAGAAATAACAATTTGCAAATCTCCTCTAAAAAGAAATATAAGCGCAAAAAGTCCACCCGTAATAAGCGGAACAGCAAAGTGATAGACAACTTTTAAAGTCATTGCATTGAACAAACGCTGTCCTGTTTTTGCTGCTTTTTTCTTGGAAAGAAAGATGGCAACACCCAGAGAGATGATTAAAACAAGAGATGCATCTGCCAGCAAAATCATAATTTCCTGCATTCTTGTGTAGTTTGTCATTGCCGGATTACGCAGCAGGTAGAAGTAGGCGAACCCTGCGCCCAAAATGGCTGTTACCCCTGCAATCACCCCCGACAATCCGCTTAAGGACAAAAATTTTGATGATTTCTCCATCATTTCGCGAATCATTTTTAAGTCATCTTGTTGTGTGTTCATAGTCATTAATTTTAAAAAGTACTTTGGGCGGCAAAGTTAATATAAAAAATGAAGGCTCGGAAGGGTAGGTTATTTTTCTGTTTTTTTTATCACAACTGACCAATTAAAAAAAGGGCGTTTTCTTTTTCGGATTCGCCCCAAAGTTGCAATTTTATTGTTTCGAGGCACCAAATACAATGGGCATAGAAAGCATAAAAAATTTAGTCGGACAGCCGAAAAGAATTTAGAAACAGTTTTAAAAAATGAGGTTGTGCAACAAACCCGAACGTTTTAGAGAATGCTTTTTATTATCATTCTCTCTCAAAAAGGAACTCCATTCCACGCTGTTTCAATATTAAAGCCTTATTTAACGGATTAAACTCGAAAACAGCATCTGCCTGTTTAAACTCAAACTTGTCTTTTGCAGTTGCTTCCAATGGAAAAGAGGGTTGCCCTGTGAGCTGCGCAAATAGTAGTCCGTTATTTTTGGTTATAGTCAGTTTTAAAGGAAGTTGCAAACTTGAATAAACGCCCAAATACTTATCCAATTCTTCGTCTGCGATATTCAATATTGTAAATTCGGGAATTTCAAACGGATTGTTGAATGCAGCATTTAGAATTGCAATAGAAATGTCATTTCCATTAAAATTCATGCCATTTGCTGTATAGGCAAATGAAATTTCATTTGTAGTAAAATATGCAAACACTGAACTAAATCCGTCTATTCCACCTGTGTGCCCAAAACCTGTTTTGTCGTAAAAAGGCATTTTAATTAGTCCCATTCCCAAATGGTCTTTAATGGTTTTCATTTTTGTCAAACTGTTTTCCGAAATCAGTTTTCCGTTAAAAAGCGCGCAGCTGAATTTAACCAAATCCGTTGGGGTTGACGTCATCGCGCCTGCGCCAAGGGCTTGTGATACATCTAATTCAGGCGCTAGCACCCAACTATTATTGAGAAACGTGTATGAATTACACTCACCATTTTGTGTATTAATTTTCCCGTCCAAGTAAGTGTTTTCCAGTCCGAGCTGATTGGTGATTTTGTCTTCCACTATCTTTGAAAATGGCTTTTCATAAATTTTTTCGAGAATGTAGGTAAGCAATATATAATTTGGATTGCTGTAAGCCATTTTCGTATCCGGTTCAAAATCATTTCCGCCTTTTATGATTACTTCCATCATTTCTTTTTCCATTATCGGTTGCGTGTGCCGATTTGAATTCACAAACTCGTCCAAATGATTGTGCAATCCGCTTCTATGGCGAAGCAAGTGTTCGATGGTAATTTTGTTGGCATTACCAATGGTTGGAAAATATTTATCAATAGTTTCGCTTAAACTCAACATACCTTCTTCCACCGCTTTGAGGATTAATACGGCAGTAAAAGTTTTTGTAATCGAACCTATTCTGTATTTTGATCTTTCACTCGCAGTCAAACCTTGTTCAACATCAGCAAATCCTACCGACTTTGAATAAATCAATTTGTCGCCTTGTGCAATGGCAACACTTCCCATAAATCTGTTGTTGCTCGCAAGCGCATCGAAATAAGTGTCTAATTTCTCCTTGTCAATGCTTTGGGAAAATCCCGAAAAAATTACTAAACTTACTGCTAATGATAAAATTAATACTCTTTTCATTATGTATATCTTTTTTGTTATACCACTTTGTTATCATTCTCGTTATTTGCTATTTAAGGTTGACCTGCTTCTGCTCCTTCTGACGTGGGCAAAAGTATAATATTTTGCTAAAGATAGGTAACCATAAATTACTCTATTTTTTTTGCGTAAAATTTGTATTTCAATGAGTTATAGCTTTAGTGAATCTCTTCGGGTTATGTTATTAGAAGCCATTTTCAAGGCTTTTTTAGCCAAATCTACTTTGATGTGATCAGTTTTTTGCTTTGTGAAAAGCTGCATTGTTGAGTATAATAATTTTCAATTCAGCGGGTTTGGTTTAAGAGACCAAATCGAGATTCGTCCTCGAAATAAAGATTATCAGAATAAAAAACATTTGGTTGAATTATTTTTATATTTGATATTAAATGTGTCTCTCTAAATAATAATGCGTTCTTGTGGCAAAAATGAGTGTCAGAAGAATCGCCGAATGCTATTAAAAATGGTGAGAAAAAAAAATAAATCAAAGCAAAAAATGATATTTTTGCAAACTATTTAAACTTATTGCAAATAGAATTACATAATGGGTTTTTTTTCATTTTTTTCAAAAGACAAAAAGGAAGAACTAAATCAGGTTCTTGAGAAATCGAAAGAGAATTTTTTTCAAAAGTTAGCCAAAACTGTTGTTGGAAAATCAAAAGTGGACGATGAGGTCTTGGATAATTTAGAGGAGATTCTTATTGCCTCCGATGTAGGGGTGGAAACCACGCTGAAAATTGTGGAGCGTATTGAAGTCCGCGTTTCAAAAGATAAGTATATCAGTACAGCACAGTTAAATACAATTCTCCGAGAAGAAATTGTTGACTTGTTGATGGATAACAATGCAGAGAAATTATCCGATTTTGAGCTTCCAAAGCGCGATGTACCTTACGTGATAATGGTAGTGGGCGTGAATGGTGTGGGTAAAACAACCACCATTGGCAAACTGGCGTATCAATTTAAGCAGAAAGGCTATAGTGTCATGTTAGGGGCTGCAGATACATTTCGGGCTGCTGCCGTTGATCAGTTAGAGATTTGGGCAGAACGAGCAGGTGTGCCGATTATCACACAAAAAATGGGTGCCGACCCTGCCGCAGTGGCTTTCGACACCGTAGCCTCAGGCATCTCCAAAAAATCTGATGTGGTAATTATTGATACCGCCGGTCGTTTGCACAACAAAATTCCGCTCATGAGAGAACTTTCAAAAATCAAGAATGTGATTCAGAAGCAGATACCTGATGCACCACACGAAATATTGTTAGTATTAGACGGCTCTATCGGACAAAACGCTATCGAGCAGGCACGCCAATTTACAGCAGCTACAGAAGTAAATGCACTGGCTATCACTAAATTGGACGGCACAGCCAAAGGTGGCGTAGTGATTGGCATCTCCGACCAGTTCAGCATTCCAGTAAAATATATCGGCGTAGGCGAAAAAATTGAACAGATTCAAGTATTTAATCGTGCTGAATTTATAGACTCATTATTTCCTGAGGGTTGGTAAAAAAAGAAGAAAGCAGGTTCATTATAATTGTGACGAAAATGTGTAAAATGGAGAACATATTCATTTGAAAAGTGTTAAAACCCTAATTCGCTTTAAAAACAAAAACCAATAAATTAAAAGATTAATTTATTGGTTTTTATTTTTGAGCGGAAGACGGGGCTCGAACCCGCCACCTAAAGCTTGGAAGGCTTTCGCTCTACCAAATGAGCTACTTCCGCAATTGTGTGAGTGGGAGGAGAAGGATTCGAACCTCCGAAGGCGTCGCCAACAGATTTACAGTCTGCCCCATTTAGCCACTCTGGAATCCTCCCATAATATTGAGCCGGTAGACGGATTCGAACCGCCGACCAGCTGATTACAAATCAGCTGCTCTGGCCAACTGAGCTACACCGGCACAATTACAATAAGTCAAAGTACGTCCCTCATTTGGGGCGGCGAAAATAGGATTTTTTTCATTAGCTCGGAAAATTGAGGTCTTTTTTTTTCAAAAATTGTTTTTCGAAATCATTTGGAGCAAAATCAGAAACTCTTGTCCCTTTCAATATCTGTTGAAATTCAGATATTTATATTTAATATTTTGGTCAAGGAATGATTATCTCTTACTCAACCAACACCTGCACACTATTTTCCAACACCTCAACGGCGCCGCCCTTTATGTCGAAATAAAGGGTTTCTTTTTCAGAAATAAGTTTTATTTTTCCTTGTTGCAACACGGCTATTGTTGGGGCATGGTTTTCCAACACTTCAAACAAGCCTCCCAAACCCGGAAGTTGTATGAGTGATGCATCGCCGGAAAACAGCACTTTATCGGGTAAAAGTATTTCTACATTCATAATTTATGCATTAGCAGCTTCGAGCTCTTTTTTTCCTTTTTCAATGGCTTCATCAATGTTGCCAACAAAACTAAATGCTGACTCGGGCAAATAGTCCAACTCGCCATCTAAAATCATGTTAAAACCTTTGATGGTGTCTTCAATGGGCACAAACACACCTTTCATACCGGTGAACTGTTCTGCCACGTGGAATGGCTGCGACAGAAATCGTTGTACTCTGCGGGCGCGGTGCACAATCTTCTTGTCCTCTTCCGAAAGTTCCTCCATACCCAAAATAGCGATAATATCTTGAAGTTCTTTGTACCGTTGCAGCGTTTCTTTCACGCGTTGCGCAGTACTGTAGTGCAGGTCGCCTACCACATCGGGCGTTAAAATTCGAGATGTAGAATCTAACGGGTCAACGGCGGGATAAATGCCCAATTCCGATATTTTACGGCTCAACACGGTGGTGGCGTCCAAGTGCGAAAAAGTAGTGGCTGGAGCCGGATCTGTTAAGTCGTCAGCTGGAACGTAGATAGCTTGTACAGAAGTAATAGAACCTCTTTTTGTGGAAGTAATTCGTTCTTGCAACATACCCATTTCGGTGGCTAATGTAGGTTGATATCCCACCGCCGATGGCATACGACCCAGTAGTGCGGAAACTTCCGAGCCGGCTTGAGTAAAGCGGAAAATATTGTCCACAAAGAACAAGATGTCGCGACCGCCGGAGTTTTCATCTCCATCGCGGAAATGTTCGGCAACGGTAAGGCCGGAGAGCGCAACCCTGGCACGAGCGCCAGGAGGTTCGTTCATTTGCCCGAAAACCATGGTACACTGCGATTTTTCCAGTTCTTCCATGTCCACGCTTTCCAAATCCCATCCACCATTATTCATACTCTCAATAAATTTGTCGCCGTAGCGAATCACACCCGATTCAATCATTTCCCGTAACAAGTCGTTGCCCTCACGGGTTCGTTCGCCCACGCCTGCAAAAACAGACATTCCCGAATATTTCTTCGCAATGTTGTTAATCATCTCCATAATGAGGACGGTTTTTCCTACGCCAGCACCGCCAAACAAGCCTATTTTACCTCCTTTTGCGTAAGGCTCAATCAAGTCAATTACCTTAATTCCGGTGTAAAGCACCTCTTTCGAAGTGGATAGGTTATCAAAAGTGGGTGGAGCTTGGTGAATTTCTTTACGCGTACTGCATTCTATTTCCCCAATGCCATCGATAGCATCTCCGATCACATTGAGCAAACGTCCGTTGATGTTTCCGGTAGGCATGGAAATCATGCGTTCCAAGGCAAGTACTTCCATTCCGCGACGCAGTCCGTCTGTAGATTCCATGGCAATACAGCGCATCGTATTTTCACCAATATCCTGTTCACATTCTAAAATAATCTTTTCACCTGTATCTTTGGTTATTTCCAAAGCGTCATAAGTATTAGGTATTAGACAATTATCGTCAAATTGAACATCCACTACGGCGCCAATGATTTGAGAAATTGTTCCTTTAGTTTGGGTTGTCATTTTTCTTTTTAATTTTTTCGATTTCTATAAATAATTCAGGTAAGTTTCTAATATATGCCATCTCTTTCCATTTTTTTCGGGCGTCTTCTGCCGGCAGTCCAAACAAAACGGCGCCTTCTTCAAAAATAGATTTGTCTAACGCTGAAACCGCTAATAATGTTGTATTTTTTGCCACGTAAAGTCCTTTGTTTACGCCTGATTTAGACCACATTGAGCAAAAGTCATCTACAAATGTACACCCTGATATGCCGCATTGCGCCCCCAAAAAGCAATGGGCACCCACATGAGCATCATGACCAATTTGTACTTGGTTATCCATTTTGGTGCCTTGTCCAACGAAAGTTACGCCGGAAACACCTCTGTCTATGCAACAATTACAGCCAATTTCCACATCGTCTTCAATTTTTACGATGCCGCAGGATGTCATTTTCATCCATCCTTTTTCTCGTTTTTGAAAATAACAGGCATCCCCTCCAATGGTAGAATTGGAATGGATGATCACATTATTGCCAATTTCTGTGTGTCCATAAATGCTCACATTCGCATGAATGATACAGTTATTGCCAATGCTTACCCCTTCTCCAATAAAAACATTTGGTTGAATTACAGTACCTTCACCTATTTTGGCATCAGGATGGATGGCACTGTTTTGAGGTGTAAACTTTACGAAATGGTGTACAATATCCAAGTAACACTGTAAAGGATCTTCGGAGATTAACACTGTTTTTTCTTCCGGAGCCTCAACATCTTTATTAATAATTATGGCTGTAGCGTTACTATTTAATACTTTGTTATAATATTTTGGATGATCAACAAAGGTAATATCACCAATCTCAACGGAGTGAATTTCATTAATACCCGAAATTAAGTTGTTGATATTTCCTTTTACTGTAATATCGGAATTGATAATTTCAATTATTTGATTTACAGTTAATTTGTTTAAAAATTTCATAAAATTGCAGCTAATTAAAAAAGCCACCCAGAAAGTGGCTCAGAATACTATTTTACCCTTTCTGCATACCTGTTTGTGCGAGTATCCACTCGAATTTTTTCGCCGCTTTCAATAAACAGCGGCACAAACACTTCGGCTCCAGTTTCAACTATGGCTCTTTTAGCAGCATTGGTGGCAGTATCTCCTTTCACGCCTGGTTCGGTGTAGGTAACTTCCAAATCTACAAAGGGAGGCAATTCGCAGGTGAGCGGGGTATCGGTATCGGTATGGTACATCACTTCAACACTTTGTCCCTCTTTAAGCAATCCGGAATTGCTGATTAAATCTTCATGAATTGCCAATTGTTCGAAAGTATCGGTGTGCATAAAGTTGTAAGAATCATCTCCTTCTTTATATAAAAATTGGTAGGGACGGCGTTCTACGCGGGCAATATCAATTTTCACGCCGGCAGTAAACGTATTTTCCAATGTTCTTCCTGTTTTTAGATTTCTAATTTTTGTTCTTACAAAAGCCGGACCTTTTCCGGGCTTCACATGTTGAAATTCAACAATTACATATAAATCTCCATTATGTTCAATGCAGAGTCCGTTTCTAAAATCAGCAGTTGTTGCCATAGTAATTACTTTAATAAACTATTATTTTTTTGCGTCGCGAAAATAAAATTTTTCGGATACCATAAGATAGAAAAAAATTACCTTTTTTTCACGGAATACCCAAATACTTATGACTCTGCAAAGAGACGCGCCATTTGGTGTTTTGCAAGATATAATCCACAATTTTGGGCATCATAGCATGGCGGGCGCTCCACTCGGGTTGCAGCAGCAATTGGCAGTTGTGGCTCACCTGTTGGGCGTTTTCTTCTGCCCAAACAAAATCGGTGTCATTGCAAATTACTACTTTTAATTCATCGGCTTGCTGCAAAACTTCTTGCAAGGGCGGGTGGTTTCTTTTGGGAGAAACACAAATCCAGTCCCAAACACCGGAAAGAGGCTCAGAACCGGAGGTTTCCAAAAAAAGCTTTATGTTATTGTTTTTCAGTATTTCACATAGATAATTCAAATTGTATAACATGGGCTCGCCGCCGGTTACGACCACTGCTTGGGAAGGGTTTGCTACAATTCTTTCCACAATCTCATCCACTGGAGTTAAGGTGTGTTTATCTGCATTCCAGGATTCTTTTACATCACAAAAATGGCATCCTACCTGACAGCCGCCGATACGCAAAAAATAAGCAGGTTTGCCGGTTTGTACACCCTCGCCTTGCAGAGAGTAAAACTCCTCCATCACGGGAAGAAGGTGAGAGGAGTGGTTTTTTACAGAAGTGGTAATCATCTTTTAATATTCAACGCGGCAAAAAAACATGAAATTTTGGAATTGTTCACAAACTCACTTGCAATTTCTTTGTGTTTATCTTACCCATCTTGATTGTTGCCCGTAAAAATAATCTACGAATATAGCTTTAAAAATTTATTTGATTATTTTTATAACCATAAAACGAGCATAACAAATAATTAAATTTCCAATTTCATAAATTTTATAAAATTATTTTTTTTGTTTTCCTCCAAAATAATGCTAAAATAGCGCTGAAAAATACCAAAAAAACTTATTATTTTACACTGTGCGCTCCAAAATATTATCGTAACTATTTAATAATCAATCAAAGAAATGAAAAAAATGAAAAATTGTGTATTCAAAAAATGTTTTTTCTATTTTCGCTGCCAATTTTAGTAAAAGGAACAACTACGAAGAAGAACATAAACTATGCCTTAAAATCGGATTGTTAATATAAAATTATAGTGTAATGCAACTTATATTTTATTGTCAAGACATATAAACACCTCTTTGTTGGGGTGTTTATATGCCTTTTTTCCACATACTCACTTTTAGGGCAAGATCTGCCTTTAACGGTTCAGGATAAAAATTTTCATTATAAACCGGTACACTCATTTCGGTTTTACCATAATAATGCCATTTATCCTAAGGCAAAATTCACTAATCAAAATCCTGATCCCAAACAGGGTTGGGATCCATTGACTTCGTATGGTGCGGAATGGACTATCGGTTACAATTTAACCTATCCGTCAGGCTTTGGCTTTTCGTTAGATGTAATGGTTGCTTCTTTTATGCCTCGTTTTAAGAATAGACCTGATAATTTTAAAGTTGGGAGTCCATGGCATTGGGCTGTCTTTTATCCTCTTTTGGGAACTTTTGACTATTTTGGAATTAGTTCTAAGATTTCTTACATCAATAAAATAACTCCTTTTTTATTTATCCAACCAACTATTGGCTTAAAATTTCCTTATTATCTTTTTTATGAACATAAATATTTAAATGAATTCATTCAAGATAATGAAATAAAAGAAAACTACATGTATTTTGAAACGGTAAATGCTACAAGGAAATTTGTTCCTGACCTCGTTGCTGGCATTGATCTCCTTTTTCATACAAAACGCAACCCACGCAACAATTTTATACTTGGTCTTAATCTCAATCTTGGCTTTACGCCACGATATAAAGGTTATTACAGCATCACACCACCGTTTACAGAAGTAGAAAAAGATTGCGATATTTCCATAGGCTCTACCTTTTTTGGGATTAATTTTGGATACCAATTTGTGGGATTGCCTAAAACTTATGATAGAAAAGCAGTTAGACAAGAACGCCGCAGTCGCAGTCAACCTAAAACATTTGATTTTAATCAACCTGTACACTCATTTGGTTTTGTGGTTAACATTGGTGGTAATTATCCTAATACTTATATACAATATAATTTTGAGGCAGATCCAGATTATCTGCCAAGTTTTTGGGGAGAGAGCACTTCCATTTTTGTACCTGACTTATCCATCAAATACAATTGCGCACTAAAAAAAGGTTGGGGTATTGGAATTGATATTCCACTTGGTATGATGTTAAAAACTTGGCTTATTGTCCCTCCATTTGCTTTAGTTCAACCAGATACAATGTATTTTGATAATGCAATAGTATTACTGCATCCGGAGGGCACATCACAAGAATATAAATATCGTTTTCCATATTCAGGCTTGGCAGTCATGGCTTCCTACTTGGCGCCCATTCATCCCCAAATGTTTATCCATCCTCAAATTGGAGTCAAATTTGTTCCTTTTCTAAAAAGCAGAAAGTTTGATGATGTAAAAGCTTTTGTGGAAGAGCCCAGAGAAGGATACCCACCAAATGTGGAGTATGCCACAGTTAAAATAGAAATGCCAAGCAAAAATAATGCTGTTCCTGACTTATTCATCGCATTGAATTTTTTAGTGAATGGAAAAAAAAACAAAGCACATAATTTCATATTTGGAGTTAATGCGCAAATTTGTTTTGTTGATAGAGTAAAAGTACGTTATCAAACTACCGATGTAATACTTGCTGAAAGTCAAAGTAGTGGCTGGGTTAATTTCCGTAGTACATCCGTTGGCTTGCATTTGGGCTACATGTTTTTAAAATTATTAAAAGGGAAAAGGCTGTTTAAAAAGGATTACTATTCATTATATAATAATCAGGTAATTAAAAAGTAATAGTTTTTTGTCCTATTATGCTACATCATCTTTTTATATTCAACGCGGCAAAAATATATGAAATTTTATGACGGTGAAAATTCAAAAATTGGCTAAAAACCTTACTTTTGCCGCTCAATTTTGTTTTCAGATTTTATGAATGAAAAAATAATCATTTTAGACTTCGGCTCGCAAGTAACACAGTTGATAGCGAGGCGCGTACGAGAATTAAACACCTATTGCGAAATTGTTCCGTACAATAAGTTTCCCGAAAACACAGAAGGGGTGAAGGGTGTTATTTTGTCGGGCAGCCCCTTTTCGGTAAACCAACCGGAAGCATTTAAGCCTGACTTTGAGTTGTTTAAAGGGAAGTTTCCATTGCTCGGTATCTGCTACGGCGCACAACTGCTTGCCCAAAAAGAGGGTGGCACGGTGGCGCAAGCAGGCACCCGCGAATATGGACGCGCCCATCTCTCTTTTATTGATGAAACCGACGTATTAATGAAAGGTGTGCGCAAAAACTCACAAGTATGGATGTCTCACGGGGATACGATTACGCAAGCGCCCGCAAATTTCAAAATCATTGCCGGCACCGCCGATGTGGAGGTGGCTGCCTATAAAATTGAAAACGAAAACACTTGGGCAGTGCAGTTCCACCCGGAAGTGTATCACAGTGAAGACGGTACAATCATCCTCAACAATTTTGTGCAGCATATTTGTGGCTGTAAACAAGATTGGACGCCGGCTTCCTTTATCGAAACTACCGTTCACGAATTGAAAGAACAATTGGGAAACGACCGCGTGGTGCTCGGTTTGTCGGGCGGGGTGGACTCTACCGTAGCCTCCGTGCTGCTGAACAAAGCAATTGGCAAGAACCTCTTCTGTATTTTTGTGGACAACGGATTGCTGCGCAAAAACGAGTTTGAAACGGTTCTTGAAAATTATAAAACATTGGGACTGAATGTCATTGGAGTACAATCGGCTTCCCGTTTCTACGATGCATTAAAAGGGGTTACCGATCCTGAAACCAAACGCAAAATCATAGGCAAAGGTTTTATTGATGTGTTTGATGAAGAAGCGCACAAGTTACAAGATATTAAATGGTTAGCGCAAGGTACGATTTATCCCGACCGCATTGAGTCGTTATCCATCACGGGTATGGTCATCAAATCGCACCACAATGTGGGCGGGCTTCCCGAAAAGATGCATTTGAAGGTGGTAGAACCTCTGCATCTGTTGTTTAAGGATGAAGTGCGCAGAGTGGGCAAAGCGCTGGGTATTCCAGAATCGTTGATACAGAGGCATCCATTTCCGGGACCGGGTTTGGGCGTGCGCATTTTGGGAGAGATTACACCCGAAAAAGTACGCATTTTACAAGATGCCGACGATATTTTCATTGGCGGCTTAAAAGAACACGGCTTGTATCATCAAGTGTGGCAGGCAGGTGCGATCTTGCTGCCCATTCAATCGGTGGGCGTTATGGGCGACGAAAGAACCTACGAAAACGCCGTGGCGCTCCGGGCAGTTCTCTCTACCGACGGCATGACGGCAGACTGGGCAAAACTCCCCTACGAGTTTCTATCCAAAATCTCTAACGAAATCATTAACAAAGTGAAAGGAATTAACCGCGTGGTGTACGACATCAGCTCCAAGCCGCCGGCAACGATTGAGTGGGAATAAAAAAACAATTCCTAAGATTGCGGAAAAACAGGTAAAATCCTTCCAAATTTTTCCTCCTCTTTTTTTTCGATTTTTGAAAAAATGCTTTTCTTCAAATAAAAAGTGCTTTTTTTTATTCTTTTTGTACATTTTCAACATTCTGAATGTAAGGGGAATCGTTTTATATTTACGGAAAAAAATCATCAATAATCTAAACTACTTCTATGCCCCATTTTACACGCGGCGAATGGATTGCCGCAACCTTTCTACTGCTTTGCATTATTATCCAACTATTGTTTTCTGTATTATATGAAGCACAACCAACAAAACCAGTTGATTTTACAGCCTTTAAAGAATTGGTAACACACTTTGAAGCCAGTCAGCAATTTTTGGAAGATTCTATTGAAAATGCGCGAAAAGTAAGATATATTAATAATTATCAACAAAATAGAAGAGAATATTATCCTAATGATTCTTCAAAAAATAAAAAAAACACTCCTTTTGAAAAACAGGAGAAACAGCCACAATATGCTATTCTAAAACTGGAACTGAATGTATGCGATAGTTCTGACATAGTGGTTGTTCCACAGTTTGGCAGCAAACGTGCACAAAAATTGGTGGAATATCGCGACAAACTTGGCGGCTTTTACGCTTTTGAGCAGTTAAAAGAGATCTATATTCTTCAAAATATTGAAGTAGAGTTTTTGAAAAAATATTTTACGTTAAACCACTTGTTAATCCGTAAAATAAGTATTAACACAGCTACTTACAAAGAATTGGTAACACATCCCTACATTGATTCATATTTAGCCAAACTGGTTATCAATTATCGTGAAAAAAACGGCAATTTTGTTTCTATGGAAGAGGTGCAGAAAGCAACCAATGCCTATCAAGAATTGATTGAGAAATTGAGGTATTATATTGAGTTTTAATTAATACAATGCGAATCTGCAATGGACATATGGAAATCTAAGCATGCAAATTGTCCTCAACTAATTAAAGAAGATGGAGTTTTTAGAGTTGGGAATATTCTTAGCTTTGGTGAATTTGAAAAAAACCTACAAGATTTAGTTTGTCTAATCCGCAATACGTAAATTCATCGTGATTGATTGTACTTATAATAAGAAATAGATCGCAACGTTTTAATCATTTACAATTTAATGTTCAATGTTTAAGGTTCAAAGTTCAATGTACAAATACTTATCACCTCTCATTTCTCATCGCTCATTCCTCACCTCTTATTCCTTTCTCCTTTTCTGCTTTCTCCTTTTTGCCACACTCCCCAGCATAGCCCAAACGGAAAAGCCTCCCCTTCCGAAGAGCATGCAAACAGAAGCGCCTGGAGTAAAGAAAAAACCGAAGTTTACTACCGGAGGTGGCTTTGGCTTTCAATTTGGAGCTTATTTTAACACCATTGAAGTGTCTCCGCAAGTGGGAGTATATGCTACCCCATGGTTGCATGTTGTAGCAAATGCCCAATATTCTTACATGTGGCGAAGATCTTATTACAATTCACACGTTTGGGGACTTGGTATTGCGCTGGAACCCATAATTATTAAGAAGATTGTAACACACGTGGGCTATGAGTTTTCACAACTCCATTTCAAGTGGTTGGATGGATCGCCAAAACAGGTGGAAAATTTTCATTATGTGGTGTTGGGGGGAGGTTACAAACAATATATATCACAACGTATTTATTTTCAAGCTTTAATACTTTTCAATATTCCATTAAACCAACCTACCATTCAAAATTACTATTATAATTATTACCCGTTTTTTAGGGTTGGGATAGGTGTAGATTTATAACTTATGATAAAATCAATGACAGGCTTTGGAAAAGCCACCTTAAACTGCGAAGGAAAAACGATTGTTATTGAAATACGATCGTTAAACAGCAAACAATTAGATTTGAGCGCCCGCATTTCACCGCTCTTCCGCGACAAAGAGAATGAGATAAGATCTTTGGCAACCAAGATGTTGGAAAGAGGAAAAATAGAACTCTGTATCTATGTAGAAAAAACCGATAACCCCACCGTTTCTATTGACGAAAACTTGGCAAAAGCTTATTTCGAGAAATTAACAGCGTTGTCAAAACAAATTAATAATCCAAAAGATACAGATATTTTTGCGCAAATGTTACGCATACCGGATGTTATTTCCACTCCAAAAGAAGAGATTTCCGAAAACTTATGGAATATAGTTTTTGAAGGCGTAAAAACTGCTTGTGAATCCGTAAACCGTTTCAGAGAAGAAGAGGGTGATACATTATCAAAAGATTTTACATATCGTATTCAATTAATATCAAAGATGATAGATGATATTAAGCCGTTTGAAAATAATCGTATCACCGAATTGAAGAAAAAATTGATTGAGAACCTCGAAAATATGCCCGTAAAATACGACCTCAATCGATTGGAGCAAGAGTTGATTTTCTACTTGGAAAAATTGGACATTACCGAAGAAAAAGTTCGCTTGCGCAAACATTGTGCATATTTTATGGACACCATGAAAGAAAATAACGCCGGTAAAAAATTAGGTTTTATCATTCAGGAAATAGGCAGAGAAATTAACACCATTGGTTCAAAAGCCAATGATTTTAATATACAGCAAATTGTAGTTTTGATGAAAGATGAGGCGGAAAAGATGAAGGAGCAGTTAGCAAATATTTTGTAACAAGCTACTATGTTTTTTTAGTTATTTATTATTTCGTCACAATAATTTTTTCACTAAACCATTTACCTTTGTAAAATGCTTTTACAAAATAAATGCCTGTGGATAACGAACGTACATTATATTCAATCATCTTCTGGGAGGATACTGGTGTTGCAAAAAGTGTTTTTCCGGTCATATCTACGAGGTAAATATCTTTTACATCGCTTTTTCTTATGTCAATTTTCAGAATGTTGTTGCACGGGTTTGGATACACTTTGATAATATCCGGCACGGTTAATTGGTTGGCGCCTGTTTCCGGTTTTTCGTCATAAGGGTTGGGTACGAAATTGTCGCTCTGTTCCATGCTTTTGTTTTGTGTTGCCCATTTTGGATTGTTACAGTCGGGCATTTGAGTATATTGCTTAACCACGCGAACAATGGCATCATTCAGTTTTTCAACATCATATTTGTCGGTTGTGGGTTTAATATGTGCGTTTCCAATTCCGCTATCGTCGGTCAAAAACAAGTAAGTGCCGTTAGTTGCCAAAGCAAAAGTACGCATTAAATATTCTCCATCTTTTCTAATATCACTGCATGCAATTGGAACAATGCGAATTCCTTTTTCCGCTGCCAGATGCAGTTGCGATTGAAGTCTTGCAATAACCTCCGGTTCCGTGTGCGAAGGAGCATCTAAAACTATGAAAAGGATGCGAGCTAACGCCTCTTCATTCCAATCTTCATTAGAGATGCTTTCAAACAAAGCCATATCTACGGCTTCCGGATAATCGCCACCTCCGTCTGCCGATTGTTTCCTTAAAAAATCAAGCGTTGTAGCCACCTCACTGTTCAAAGAAGATTTTCGAGTTAAATAAGCGTCATTGTGGTCACGATACACAAGACAGCCCGTTCGCAATTGTGATTCTATTTGTTGATTGTTTATTTTTTGAATAATGTCTTCTAATTCTACTTGTAAATATCTCATTTCATCCCCCATTGATCCGGTGGCATCAATCATAAAAAACAGATCAATTGCATGCCGTTTTTTACATTCGGCTTGTATTTGTGCCATGTTAATGCCTTGTTCAAAAGGTGTTACATTGTCTATTTCTACAAATTGTCCCTCGTATTCAAACACGAGTTTCAAACCGGTTAAATCGGTTTCTGTTTCCACTTTGAAAAAATCAACCCACAATTCGGCTTTACCGGTATTGTCGGTTTTGGCTTGCCAACAGAGGTTGCCGTTGTTGTTTTTCAGTATGACTCGTGCATTTACAATTGGCATTCCCTGCTTATTGGTCAGTTGCGCAATGTAACGATGGAGTGGTCTAAAATCCCAACTACTGGCATATTCTTTAAAATTATTTTTCAAAATATTGCTCCACAGGTGCCATTTGGCAAAGTCATTGACCTCGCCTGCGGTAAGCATACCGGATTTAATGTTATTTTGAACAGAAGAAGGGGTTGCCGGTTTTGCCGATTTAGATAGGGCAGGTTCTCCTGTTAGTTTTTCAGATGAAGTAGTATTTTCTGCACTAAATACAGGAGGAATATAAGTAACTTCAACTTCTTGCAAATAGGCATTTTTATCTTTTATCATGACGATCCGAATATCATTTTTACTCCAGTCTATCGTATATTCCTGTCGAATATAAAATATAGACCAAAATACCAAAGTCTTGTATTTTACAGTATCAGGCAAAGTAATTTTAAACTTGCCGGAATCATCAGTAGATACTCCTATCTTTTGCGATTCTTTGTCATATACTTGTAAAACAACGGGTTCGTTACTTTCATTTACCACAGTTCCCCTCAAGGTAAACGATTGTGAATATACAGCTAAAATATTAATAGCTAAAAAAATGGTTACAAAAATTTTTTTCATCTGAATATAATTTTATAATTGATTAATAATTAACGATATTAAAGAGATGTTTGAGAGGTTAAATTTTCATCTACGTACTC
>JGI24696J40584_12961669_pt1 | contig 31265 bp, 21 predicted proteins | sample TergutCo191P4_FD_40584 | JGI IMG/M metagenome (IMG submission 40584)
ACAATAGAAAACACTGTAGCAGATGCAGGCATTGATGTAAAGTATTTTAATTTTAGCGATCCTGAAGATTTGGCTGTAATTAACAATACACTGGAAGTATCCCAAGGCGTAATATTCACAGTAAAGGCAACTTCCGGCAGTGGTTTAGATGCGTGTAGTTATGAATTTACGGTAGATGTAACCGTAATTCCGAACCCATCGATTTTGTTTCAAGAAATGGTTGTATGTAGCGACCAGATTGTTACGATTGGTGAGTTATTGGGCAACGTAGTGCCAGGTTCTTTTATTCCTGTGGGTACAGAGATAGACACCTTAAGTCATATTGTACATTTAGGTTCAGAAGCCGATTTTGACTTAACTATTTATCCTACGTTACCTATCAATGTAAATACGCCCGGTATTCTTGGTCAAGATTTATTTATGTTTACCAATATAACCGAAGATCCGGTAGTTATTGAATATACAATGAGAGCAAAAGCAGGCGATTGTAAGTCTGAATTTCTCGTTTGGATCATGGTTAATCCAAAGTCGAAAATTACGATGGATCCTATGACAGTATGTAGCGATCAGACCATTAAGGTTTCAGAATTAATGGGCAATGTACAATCCGGTTCCAAAATTCTTGAGGATACAGAGATAGACATGATAAGTTTTACGGGCGCCGTATTAGGCACCGATTTTAACGTAGCCGTTTATCCTTCGTTACCGATAAATGTAAATAAGCCCAATATTCTTAATGAAAATTTATTTATGTTTACCAATTTAAGGAATTATGCACTAACGATTACTTATAAGATGACTGCAACAACTGTAGAACTTTGTGTGGATACCTTTACCTTTACCGTCACCGTTGATCCGAAACCATTTATTGAAATGGAAGACTTTACTGTATGCAGCGAGCAGATGGTTACGGTGGGCGATTTGTTAAGCAAAGTAAAGAGCACTAGCATTATTCCTCTTCATACTATAATTGACACCGTAGGTCATACAGGCGCTATTGCCGATGGCGATGTTGAGATAGAGTATTTGCATACTTTCCCCATAGATGTAAATGCCCCCGGTATTCTTGGCGAAAATCTATTCAAGTTTACCAATAAAACCAATCAGGTTCAAACCATTATTTTTACGATGAGCGACACAGCAGTTTGTAAGGGTGATAACTTTACCTTTGAGATAACACTCAATCAAAAACCGGAAATAACCATAGACCTGTCATTCGGCAATTTAGATTGCAATCCTGATCCCACCGATTTTCTTGACATTATTGAATTAGAAGCCCGTGGTATTGTATCTACAAGCGGTGTATCCGGTACACTGTCGCTAATTGTGGGCGTTCCTGAAAAAGAAGATGGTACATGCAATTGGCAACGGGTTGATACAATTGTTTTTGAAAACGCCTGCTCTTATAAAGATACAGCAGAGCTAGTTTATTCATGGATAGAGTTTACGCCTTCCATAATTTCAACTGGTAGTCCTTCAGGACATTATACTTGCGAACCTGCTGAACCTACTTTTACATTATTTGGCTCTTGCGAAAGCACCCCTGACTTTGATGTTGAAGATGTTAGAGTAACAGTTGGCAGTACGTCTCAAGTTACTTGGACAGCTACCTACACACCTTCAGTTTGCAAGGTTCCGCCAATTACAGAAACTATTGTTTATACTTGGGATGCCGATTTAAGTGATGTAACTATTTGCGACGGAGAGAATGGCACAATAGATGCCTCCGCGCTCAATTGTAACAGCGGCTCTTCAAGTACTCATATTGCGCAAAGCATCGCCACCACAAAAACAACCACAGGTGGCGGCGTGAATTGGACCTTCCCCTCAGGATTTTTTGCCCGTACCACATTGGGATGGACCTTCTTTAGCGGTCAAACCTCGCAAACCTTAATTGCTTCCGGTTTTGACTTTAATATTCCTGCAGGAGCAACAATCAATTCAATTCAAGTGGACATAAACAGAGCCGTGCAAGGCTTTGGGCTGGGGAATCGTATTAATGACACTTATTTTGCAGTTACAGATGGAAGTGAAACCATTGCGGCTTCACCCCTGTTATCATGGAATGGTACAACCACTTATTCGTTCACTCCCACCACAAACTGGAATGCCAGCAACATTAATAATATGCAAGTTCATCTCAATGCGCAGTTAGCTTCCTGGGTTGCTGTTTATGTTCGAGGAGATGTTAACAGCATTACAGTTCGTGTTAATTATACTATAAACACTGCAACTCTGAGTTGGTACTCTGATCCAGATGGACTCAATTTGTTAACGACAGGTACAAATACCTATGACCCCACTACAAATGCTAACTTATGGAATGGCGGCGCAGGATTGCCTGCAACAATTACAACGCCACAGGCAGCCACAGTGTATGTAAATTGCTCAAGTTCACCGGAATGCTTTATCCCCGTCACGTTAACTATCAATCCAAATCCGTATATTCCAGATCAAACCATTACGGTATGCAGCGAAGATATGATCACATGGGCGCATCCTGACTTTAATCTTGCGGGCAGTGTTATTCCTGCCGGAACAACTTTTGTTGAAGTAAGCAATAATGCCACTTCCGCAGTAAATATTATTTCAACCAACTTCAATGATATTGATCATTTAGCGCAAATTGAAAATCTTACCAATTCTCCAAAAAGTGTTACCTTCTTAGTTAGGGCAACTTCCGGTACGGCTCCTCATCAGTGTACTTCTACATTTAATGTAACTGTAAACGTTAACCCAATGCCGGTGATAGCAGACGCAACCGCAACAATTTGCAGTGGCACAAGCTATGCTTTCACACCAGCTTCGGGCGATAGCATTCCTGCCGGTACAACTTATACATGGGCAGCTCAAACGCTCCCGTCCGGTCTTACTTGTACTTCCGGCTCAACATCAGGCGCTAATGCCTCTAACTTTACAAGTTGTGTCTTAGCTAATAGTTCAACCTCACCGATACCCGTAACATATACTGTAACGGCTTCTTATGGAACAAATCCTACTTGTAGTTCTACATTTGATGTAACGGTGAATGTTAATCCTGTAGCAGACTTGGATCCTATTATTGGACCGGATGAAGTTTGTGCGGTGACTACGATAACTTATAACGTACCTGTTGAACCTGTTTCTGTTTCGTGGGACGTTATTAAGTGGTCACTCTCAGATGCGCAAGGCGCTGTTATAGACGGAGGAGTGGATGATGAATCATCTGTTTCGATCATCTCAGGCATTTGTGGTACTACATTTACATTAGAACTTTATATAAAAGATAATAATGGCTGTGAATATACTACTGATTTAATAGTAACAGTTGACAATCCCACTCCGGAAATTGTAGTTATTGATGGCGTGTCTGGTTGCAATGAAGCGCCCACAGCTTATGTAATAGATGCTTGTGTTGATGATCCTGTTCTTTCTGCTCCTGACAAGGTTTTCTCGTTGGATGGTAAAAAAGTAAAATATACTTGGACCTACACATCCCCTGTAACTTGTGGGGGGAGTGCTACGGCAGAAGAAATAAAAGAAGAGCGTGAATACGATTTGGTAACATTACCTGATGTAACTATTTGTGACGGTGATGACGCTACCATAGATCTTACTTCCTTTGATTGCCCCGATGGCACTTCAACTCCTCTACTTGCTGGTCCCAAGTCCGCCACAGGACACGACACAGAAGGTACAGGAAATGCTTGGTCGTTTGCAAATACCAGCTATTTTGCTACTGCCAACTTGAATTTCTTTACTCTCTTTAACACTCTGCCAACGAACATTTTAATTGCCAAAGATTTTGGTTTTAATCTTCCCCCAACAGCAACCATCAATTCCATTACAGTGGCTCTAAACAGATCCTCAAGTTCGTTGGGATGGAATAATAATATTAAGGACAGATCTTTTGCAATTACCAATGGAATTATTGGTACTAAAACGGAAGTTGTTACAGGCGCAAACTTGAAAGCATGGAATAACACAACCCCTTATCTGTTCACTTCTCCTACAGGATGGACAGGTGCAGATGTTAATAATATGGACGTTCGTCTCAGCGCAGAATTATCTACTTGGATTAATTTTATCCTTCAAGCAAGAATTCATAGTATTACGGTTACAGTTGACTATAGCGTGTCTACAGCATCTCTTACTTGGTACTCTGATGCTGCCGGAACTGACGAATTAGCACAGGGTCTCTCCTATAACCCACTTGATGATAAAGATGATCTCTTATGGAATGGAAGTTTAGGAATAGAAGATCCTATTACAACTCCACAGTCAACCACTGTATATGTAAATTGCTCAAGCAATCCGGATTGTTTTATCCCGATTACGTTGACTATCAATCCAAATCCGTATATTCCAGATCAAACCATAACGGTATGCAGCGAAGATATGATCACATGGGAACATCCTGACTTTAATCTTGCGGGCAGTGTTATTCCTGCCGGAACAACTTTTACAGCCGTTGACACTACTGCCGATCTTACTAAAGTTATTATTGTTTCTACAGATTTCAGTGATATTAATAATTTAGCGAAAATTAAAAATCGTACCAACTCACCACAACTCGTAACCTTCAAAGTAATGGCAACTTCAGGTACGGCTCCCAATGAGTGCACTTCTACATTTTTTGTAAATGTAAACGTTAACCCAACGCCGGATATTCCGAATCAAGAGATCACGGTATGCAGCGGAGAGCAAATCACCTGGGCGCATCCTGACTTTGATATTTCAGGTAGTACTATCCCTGCCGGCACTAACTATATAGCCATAGACACTGTTGCCGATCTTAGTAAAGTTACTATTGTTTCTACAAATTTCAATAATATTAGCAACTTGGCGCAGATTACGAATTCAACAGAAGATCCGCAAACGGTAATCTTCACTGTTCAGGCAACTTCCGGTACTCCGCCCACTGAGTGTAGTTCTACATTTACGGTAGAGGTAACGGTTAATCCGGTATTACCTATGGATCCCATTGATGGACCGGATGAAGTTTGTGCGTTTTCTACTACAAGTTATCTGATACCTGATCCGCCTACTTCTGTTCCGTGGGAGCTTAGCAGCATTAAGTGGTCATTAGACCTCTTAACAAACGCTGAGATAGACGGAGCTGATAATGCAAGCGCTGTTCTAATAAAATCAGATGTTTGCGGTGATTCATTTACATTAACACTTTCTATACAAGATGAAAATGGCTGTGAATATACTACTGATTTAACGGTAGATGTTGACAATCCCAAACCTGTAATCGTAGTTATAGAAGGAGCATCCGGTTGTACTCCGGCTCCTACCTATTATGTAATAGATGCTTGTGTTGAGAATCCTATAATTGAAGCTGATACTGTAACCTCGCCGGATGGCAAAACCATCACCTATACATTGAACTACACTTCCTCTGCGTCTTGCGATGGTACTTCTCCAGGAAAAGCTGCAACTGAAGTAGTGCTTCAATACGATTTGGTAACATTACCCGATCTAACGATTTGCGACGGTGAAGATGCCACCTTAGATGCTTCTGCGCTTGCTTGTACAGGCGGCACTTCATCTACTATTCTTGTTCAAAGGTTTGCTGTTACCAAAAGTTCCATCGCTCCCGGAATTGCTTGGACTTTCCCTTCAGGCGTTTTTGCTCGTACCGTATTGGGTTTCACCCTGTTTAGCGGTCAATCATCGCAAACCTTAACTGCTTCAGGCTTTAACTTTAATATTCCTGATGATGCTACTATCAATTCCATCCAAGTGCTTATCAACAGAGATGTTGAAGGATTTGGAATAGGAAATCGTATTAATGACACTTATTTTGCCATTAAGTCTGCTACAAAAACAATCACTGCTACACCCTTGACTTGGAATGGTACCACAACCTATTCGTTCACTCCTACAGGATGGACAGGCGAAGATGTTAATCAATTGGAAGTTAATCTCAATGCTCGGTTAGCTACCTGGCTTGCTCTTTCTGTTCAAGGAGATATTAACAGTATTTCGGCATTTGTTAATTATACAACAACAAGCACAAATCTTAATTGGTATTCTGATGCTGCCGGAACAGACTCCATCTTTACCGGTAATACCTTTGATCCAACTACTAAAAACAACTTATGGAATAGCGGCGCAGGATTGCCTAATCCAATTACAACGCCACAAACCACTACAGTGTATGCCAATTGCTCAAGCAATCCCGATTGCTTTGTTCCCATCACGCTAACTATCAATCCGAAACCGTTTATTGAAATGGAAGACGACTTTACCGTTTGCAGCGAAGAGATGGTTACGGTTGCTGATTTATTAAGCAAAGTAAAATCAACGAGCATTATTCCTGTTAATACAGAAATAGACACCGTAAGTCATTCAGGCGCTATTGTAGCCGGAAATGTTTCCATAGATTATATTTATCCTACTTTCCCGATAGATGTAAATACGCCCGGTATTCTTTCTGAAGACTTATTTAAGTTTAAGAATTTAACAGATCAGCCACAAATTATTATCTATACCTTGAGCGTTGCCTCACCGGATTGTGAAGGTGAAGACTTTACATTTAAGATTACTGTAACTCCAAAACCGGAAATTGAAGATCAAGCAATCACTGTATGTAGTGGAGATATTATCACTTGGGCGCATCCCGACTTTGATATTTCAGGCAGTAAAATACCTGTTGGCACCACTTATACAATGATAAGCAATGATGCCAATCCTCTTGAAGTAGATATTATTTTTACCGATTTCAATGATCCCGATAATTTAGCGCAACTTGATAATTTAACGACTCTACCACAAGTAGTAACGTTCAAAATAGCTGCAACTTCAGGTTCCGGTTCCAATTTGTGTACTTCTACATTTGAGGTAGTAGTAACCGTTAAGGCTAATAATAATACGATTTCACTCATCACGGGCAACAGTACCCAAATTGTTCGTGCAGGTAATCCTATTGTACCTATTACCTACAATACTACAGGAGCTACCGGCGCTACCATTTTGTGGGTTCCGAGCACTCCTGCCGGCATTAATTTTGTATGGGATAACGATGAGATTATCATTAGCGGAACGCCAACCGACGTTGACACTTTCCACTATACAATAACACTCACAGGCGGTTGTGGTTTAGTAACCATCGGTTCAACAGTCGGTACGCTCATTGTGAAAGAGGCTTGTCCTACAACAGTAACTCACTTCCAAAATGGCAACAGCGAAACCTATAATGTTGTTGAAGCAGGAGGACGTTGCTGGTATAGAGAAAACGTGAGAGACGCATCGTATGAAACCGGCGGCGGTACTATTCCGTTTGCACAAATCTACAATCACCCGCTCTATCCTAATTTAGCTTATAATCTTGCAAACTTTGGAAGACTTTATACCTACGATGATGTATTTGCAGCAGGTAAATCGTTGTGTCAAGCAGGTTGGAGTATCCCCACCCCCGATGAATGGGCATTGCTAACACAATACCCGATAGAAGATTTGAAAACGGCGGGCTTCTGGATCGTTCCCAATGGCAACACCAATGCAACCGACTTCAGCGCTATGGGCGCCGGATTCTACAACGGCACAACCCTTCGATTTGAAGACATGCTGGGCTACACCGGATTCTGGGCTTCCGATGCCTCCAACACAGGAGGAACTACTGCTATAGGATTTATTATGACTTACTATTGCGGTCAGTTAGAAATCTGCGAAATCAAGAAAATCAATGCTATCAGCGTGAGATGTATTATGGATGAATAATCTTTTCATCCTATTCAAATCAAGAGGCTGTCCTTTGGGACAGCCTCTTTTATTATGGTGAACTTTGTAAAAAGAAAGTGTACTTTTGCGGCTGATAGGGTGGTTTTTTTCATCACATCCTCTCCGGCACCCCAACCCCTAACAGCCTCATGGTTTCTTTAATTTTTTCTGCACAATTTTCAGCAATTTGTAATCGTAAAGCACGTTTTTGCACATTTTCTTCCCTAAATATTGGAATTTCCTGATAAAAACGATTAAACTCTTTTGCAAGTTCAAAGGCGTAATTGGCGATGAGCGCAGGACTTAATGCTTCCGCAGCGTTTATTAACACAGCTTCATAATCATATAATAATTTTATAAGTTCTTTTTCAGGAGTTCCGAGTGTAAAATCTTCAGATAAATTTGGGCTTTTGTAGTCGATTTCACCGTCTTCCGCTTTGCGTAACAACGATTTAATGCGTGCGTGTGTGTATTGAATGAAAGGGGCGGTATTTCCGTTAAAATCAATAGATTCTTCAGGATTGAAGAGCATGTTTTTTTTAGGATCAACTTTAAGAATGAAATATTTTAATGCGCCCATACCCAGCATTTCATACAATTCTGCGGCTTCTTTTTCCTCAAAGTTAAATTTGCCCAATGCTTCAGAAGTTGTCTTGGCTTCTTGATACATCGCTTCCATTAAATCATCGGCATCTACTACAGTTCCCTCCCGCGATTTCATTTTTCCAAAAGGCAATTCCACCATGCCGTAAGACAAATGCTCAATTTTATTACCGTAATTTTTTTGCAGTTTTTTATCTAAAATGAGCTTTAATACATCAAAATGGTAATTTTGTTCATTGCCTACCACATAAATCATTTTTTCAGGGTAATATTCGTCGTAGCGCAGTTGGGCAGTGCCCAAGTCTTGTGTCATATATACCGAGGTTCCGTCAGAGCGCAGTAGCAACTTTTCGTCCAATCCTTCCTCTGTTAAGTTTACCCACACGGAGTTGTCTTGTTTTTGATAAAATTTTCCCGTATGCAAACCCTCCTCCACAATCTGTTTTCCTAACAGATAAGTTTCAGATTCATAATATATTTTGTCGAAATGAATGCCCAAACGCTGATAGGTTTTTTCAAACCCGTTATACACCCAGCCATTCATTTGCGCCCAAATTCCTCTCACTTCAGGGTCATTTTCTTCCCATTTTCGCAACATTTCTTGCGCCCGATGCATTAATTGCGATTTTTTTAGCGCCTCTTCTTCCGAAACATCTTGCGAAACCAACCCTGCCACCTCTTTTTTAAGTTCCAGATCAAAAATCACATAATATTTTCCAACCAAATGGTCGCCTTTGATGCCGGCGCTTTCAGGCGTTTCATTATTGCCAAACATCATCCACGCCAACATTGATTTGCAAATATGAATTCCCCTGTCATTCACCAAATTAACCCGAATCACTTTGCTTCCGCATGCTTCTAAAATATTCGCCACCGCATTTCCCAGCAAATTATTACGAATGTGCCCCAAATGCAAAGGCTTGTTGGTGTTGGGGGAGGAGTATTCGATGAGGAGAGGTGAGGAATGAGAGGTGAGGGGTGAGGAATGAGAGGTGAGGTTGGTAAGCCAAATAGTATCTTGTAGAGAAAGGTTCAGAAAGCCTTTAATGACATTAAAATTTTCAATAAAATCAGGGTGTTTTGTCTTTAGTTTTTCGCCTAATTCGGTGGCTAACTGTTCGGGAGATTTGCGCGCGGCTTTCACGTATGGGAATACCACAAAGGTGTAATCGCCCTCAAACTCTTTTTTGGTTTTTTGGATGGTGTTGAAGTCAATAGTTACTTCGTAATCATAGAGTTCAAATAAAATGTTTTGAATGTAAGAGGCTAAAGTTTGTTGGAGTGTCATTTATTATTCGTTTTGTAAAGATTCAAATACATCAAAAAGTTCATCTACAGAGAATTGCCGGGCTACAATTTGGTGTTTCCGATTAATAATGAAGACAGCGGGCGTGTCATTAAAATTAAAAAACTCAACGGCATCATAATTAGGTTCCTCAATGGCATAACTTGTGTTAATCCATTTTAAATTATGTTGTTTGATAAAAGCTACCCAGCGGTCGAAATCTTCCGTAACAGAACACGCAATGACTTCAAAATCATAAAGATCACGATAATTTGAATAAAAATCGTTAAGTACGGGCGTATATTCTGAACAGTGTTCACAATCAGGATCCCAAAACCAAAGAAGCGTATATTTGGCAGTCATATCCGAAGTGGAAACTTTCTTGTGATCAATGGTATAAGATTCAAAAACGGGAATTGTTTCTCCTACCAAATTTTTTCTTTTCCTGTCTGCAATGCGTTGAAATACGTTGATTTCTGAATCGGAAATAAATTCAGATTCTGTTAATTTTGAAACATAATGATCAGTAAGATATACAAATACAGGGTCAAATTTATGGTCGGCAGTAATATAGCAATGAATTAACTTTTTGAGATAAAAATCCCGCACATCCATTTGTGCAGGCGTTGGATTTTCATCTAAAATTCGTTGAAATAGCATTTCGATGCTTGAAATCATATTTTCAGATGTTTGCGGAAAAAGCGATTCCATGAAGAAATATTTTAAGTCAACATCCAATGGAGTGTGCATCAATCGAATGTCTTTAAAATCAACATTGTCAAAATAATGATTGATCAAATACTGATAATACTTTTCAGCGGCTGCGTCCCTGCCATCGGGGCTGCCCCAGTGAAATTCGGGAATGGGTACCGGAATATACTGTGCACGCACAAACTTAGCTAACAACGATTCCGGTGAGGTTTCAATATAGTGTTTAAGACTATTTTCTTCTAAAATATCTTTTTTTAGTTGTTGAAAAACAATATTTTCATCAGAGTTTAGAAATTCTATGACATTGTTGTTACTATGTATGGTAAATTTTCGGGTATGATCAATGATAAAATCGGCTAAAATGTCTCCATTCCTGTTTTGAATGGAGTAGAATCCGGAGGGTAATTCTTTTTTTAAGTTTTTAAAAAGATATTGCTTTTTGGCATATTTGGCGCTGTCCACCATATAGGGTTTATGTCCATAAATTCCGGTCAGGTATAGATATTTATCACTCACATTTTGAGATTTAAAAGCAATTTCATACCCAGTGTTTGAGAATTGTGAAAAAGATAATAAGGGTAAAAAAAGTGTGTAAAAAATTAAAAGAAATCGTACAAACTGTTTCGTATTCTTCATTTTGTATAAATTTGCGGCAAATTTATAATTTTTCCTACACGGTGGAAACTTATTTTTCTTACAAAAATTATTTGATGAAACAGTTTGGCGCAAGGGCTCAGAAACTCACTATTGACGCGGGTTTTACCTGTCCAAACCGCGATTCAACGAAAGGTTTGAACGGTTGCACCTATTGCGATAATGATGCGTTTAATCCGTCTTATTGCACGCCCCAAAAATCGGTGCAGCAACAAATAGGGGAGGGGATTGAATTTCACAGAAACCGCTATCGCAGAGCCGCATATTATTTGGCTTATTTTCAGGCATATTCAAATACTTATGCTTCGTTAAAGCAATTGAAGGAGATTTATCAGCCTGCCCTTGAGCATCCGCAAATCGCAGGGATTGTGGTGGGTACGCGCCCCGATTGTTTAGAAGATGAAAAATTAGATTTCTTTGCGGAGTTGTCGCAAAAAATGTTTGTTTCTATTGAAATCGGCATAGAATCTATTCATGATGAAACATTACATAAAATTAACAGAGGGCATGATTTTCAATGTGCTGTGGATGCGTTGCAGCGTATCAAAGCGAGAAACCTCCACGCCGGCGCCCATTTTATTTTTGGCTTGCCGGATGAAACCCTTGAAATGTGGTTGGAAGATGTACGCATCATCAACAATTTGCCGTTAGACAGCATCAAATTTCATCAATTACAGATTATTAAGGGGACTCAAATGGAAAAGGAATATTTGGAAAATCCCCAATCGTTTTATCCTTTTACCATGGATAACTACATTACATTTATAGTGGATTTTGTGGAAAGATTAAACCCAGCATTTGCTATTGAGCGCTTTGCTGGTGAAGTGCCGCCGCGATATTTAACTGTAAATAACTGGGGGACAATACGCTATGATATTGTTTTACAGAGAATTATTAGAGAGTTTGAAAAGAGAAAGAGTTGGCAAGGAAAAAAATTACTTACCTCTTGACAAAGCCTTGTTTGTTGTGTATATTTGCCGCGACATTGACGCTGGGAAATTTTTCTTTTATAAATATACTAATATTTTGAAATTCAGATATTTAATTAAAAAAAAAGTCAGCATCCTTTGCAAACCTAATCTATTATTCACTAAATCTTACCAAAAATGAACAATTTAACTCAAAATCAAACTCCTACCTTTGAAAGTGTTTGGGCGGCTTTACAGGAAACTGATCGTATGATGTCTGAAGGCTTTGCTGAAATACATCGACTATTTAAAGAATCAAGAGAAAACGCAGAAAAAGCAGAAAGAGACAGAATAGAAAGAGCAGCAAAAGAAGAAAAAGAGAAAGCTGAAAAAGCAGCAAAAGAAGAAAAAGAGAAAGCTGAAAGAGCAGCAAGAGAAGAAAAAGAGAAAGCTGAAAGAGCAGCAAAAGAAGAAAAAGAGAAAGCTGAAAGAGCAGCAAAAGAAGAAAAAGAAAAAGCTGAAAGAGCAGCAAGAGAAGAAAAAGAGAAAGCTGAAAGAGCAGCAAGAGAAGAAAAAGAGAAAGCTGAAAGAGCAGCAAAAGAAGAAAAAGAAAAAGCTGAAAGAGCAGCAAAAGAAGAAAAAGAAAAAGCTGAAAAAGCAGCAAAAGAAGAAAAAGAAAAAGCTGAAAAAGCAGCAAAAGAAGAAAAAGAAAAAGCTGAAAAAGCAGAAATAGCAGCTTTAGAGCGAATAGTGAGAGAAGAAAGAGAAAAAGCAGAAAGAGAGAGAATCGAAAGAACAGAAAGAGAGATAGCTGCCTCTGAAAAACGAATGAAAAGAATGGAAGAGACTATCGGCTCATGGGCGAATAATTTTGGCTCATTTGCTGAAGAATATTTTTTTAATTCTTTTGATTATGGACAACAAATTTTTTTTGGAGAAACATTCGACACCATTGAAAAAGATTTAAAACCTAAATCCAAAAAACTTCAAGATGAATATGATCTTGTTTTGTTTAATTGTTCTTCAGTGGCTATTATTGAAGTGAAGTTTAAAGCACATAAAAATGACCTGCCTAAAATTCTAAAAAAAGCAGAAACTTTTAGAATATTATGTCCTGATTATAAGGATTTTAAAATTTATCTTGCTTTAGCTTCCATGTCTTATTATCCAGAATTAGAACAAGAATGTATAAAGCAAGGTATTGCATTCATAAAACAGGTGGGTGATATTGTGGTGATTCATGATGCACATTTGAAAGTGTTTTGAAGCAGAAAAACAGTACCATTTATTTATAAAATGCAGAAAGATAAATATATCAATTAACAATGAAAGAATCCAAAAACATCCTCATCACCGGCAGTAACGGACAATTGGGCAAGTGTTTGCACAATGCCGTGGAAAATTATACAACGATTAACCATAATTTCTTCTTTACCGACATTGAAGAGTTGGACATTACCGACATTTGCGCCGTCTCCGCTTTTGTTCTTGAACATAAAATTGACTGCATCATCAATACTGCTGCCTATACTGCTGTGGATAAAGCGGAAAGCGAGCCTGAGCAAGCATTCGATATTAATAAGGTTGGCGTTTGGATTTTATCCCATATCTGCATGGAACAGAATACTTTCTTAATACATATATCCACCGATTATGTGTTTGATGGAAAGGCTACTAAGCCATACAAAACGAATGCGCGAACTTGTCCTGTTTCTGTTTACGGTATGTCGAAACTGGCAGGAGAGAAAGCCATTTTGGAGGCGCAAATTCCGAGTGTTATTATTAGAACTTCGTGGCTCTATTCGCAGTATGGACATAATTTTGTGAATACGATGCTGCGATTGGGCAAAGAAAAAACAGCGCTTAATGTAGTGGATGACCAATATGGAGCGCCCACCAATGCACACGATTTGGCAGCCGCCATTCTGCAAATTGTGGAGCAAACGGAGAAGATTACCAAACCTACTATCTTTCATTATGCAAATGAAGGTGTTACAACTTGGTGCGGTTTTGCTCAAAAGATTATGGAGATTGCCAAACTGCCTTGTATTGTGCATCCTGTTACCACTGTGCAATATCCCACACAGGCAACACGCCCAGCATATTCTGTTTTCGATTTGTCTGACATAAAGAAACAATTCAATATAGATATACCTAATTGGGAAGAGAGTTTACACCTAACGCTTAGTAACCATGTAAGTAAAACCGATGTTTACATTTAGAGACTGTAAATCTTTAAACTCTCTCATGCCTATGGTGTATTTATTGGTAGCCAAGTTATATGCTATCGACATTTTAACGCCGGCGGGGGAGTTTTTACCGAATTTTAAATAGAACCCTAACTCAGGCGTGAAGATAAAACCGTAATTTTCTTTTCTTGATTGGACATCCTGTATCATAGCAGTTTCAGTAGCATAGCACAACCCGAAAAATAAACCTAAATAGGGCTTAATCATGCCGTTTGGAAGTATATGCCCCACAGCGCCAATCTGAAACGGCACTTTGCGAATATACCTATAGGTGTTAGCATATAAACGGGTTCCATTTCCAAAGTCATACATTTGTGGGCTTACATTAGAGTAGTAATTATTGAACCCTAATTTGAATCCTATAGCAACATTTTCAATGAGAAAAATTTGCCCGTTAATTTGCCCACCGCGCCAACTGAATTTTTGTATAAAATTGCTACTTGCGCCCAACAATGTTCCCGTACTGTATTCAATAGAATAAAATTGATTTGTTTGCGCAGAACAATTGAAAATGGAGAATTGACAATTGACAAATAATAAGATGAAGAGTAGTCTTATGGGCTTCTGTATTCTATATTGTGTCATCATATCTGTATAATTTAATAAAGTTAATAATGCTAATTTTTTCTAAGTTCCGGAGTTTGTTCAAAACATTGATTGATATAATGAGAGATGTTTTCTTCGCTGTATTTATCAGCAATTCCTTTCACTATTCCAAAAAAGCAACTTTGTGCATTATATTTATGTTCATTGCTCTGTTGAAAAAACATACAATCCATAACAAACGATTTTGCTGTGTAAGAACTATTAGTTGTATAAGAAGCAGGATAATAAGGGTCGTAGGTGCCCCAACCCCAATATGAAAACCAATAGGGGTAGTAGTAATCGTACCACCAGCCGAAGCCCACCTGTACATATTTGTTTTCAACACAAATAAGTTCAAAAAAAAGATCTGGCAGATTGGAGGCTCTAACCTCTTTAAGAGGAATATAGATAAACCCTTTTCCTTCCATTTGCTTTATTATTAAATCTTTTTGATAAGATGCCAAAACATACGATTTTGTTTCTTTTCCTTTTCCATCAATATAGATTTCATGGATTGTATCACTTATCGAAAAAGTAGATACTGTTTTAAAATTAAAATCTTTATCCACTTTGGAAATAGCAACAAGCTGATCTTCAGTATTAACTAAATCTTCTATATCTTGGCAGGAAATAAATAAAACGCATGTTATGAATATTGTGTAAATAATTTTTTTCATACTTATAATTTTATGATTCAAAGTTTAATTCTTATTTTCTCATTCCTCGCCTCTTTAGCACCACAACCGCAATCCAATATGTAAGTGTAACGCCCAAGAAAGCTCCAAATAGGACAGGAAACTGTTCAGGATCTTTATATAAGAAGAATAGTGGGATGATTATTATACCTAGCAAGAGGAAGTAGCGAAAAACGGTTTTCATATTTTTTCTTGTTTGTCGAACTTTAATATTTTGTATGTTTTATGACATTTTGGTTGCAAATATATATTTTTTTTAGTCAGTGCATTTTGCCTTGACATATTCTTTAAATTACAACAAAGCGCCCACTCAGTTATCGAGAAGTAATATTCAATCTCAAATTTCTTCATCCCCTAATCACCATTTCGTGTATCTTCGCCGCTTCAAAAAATCATTATGCCCTCCTCTCTCCAATCCTTTCAAAAACTGCTCAACATTATGGACGAATTGCGCGCCAAATGCCCTTGGGACAGTAAACAAACTTTCGATTCTCTTCGCTATTTAACCATTGAAGAAACTTATGAACTCTCGGATGCCATTATTGATAAACAATATACTGATATTGGTAAAGAACTGGGAGACTTGTTATTGCATATCGTTTTTTATGCAAAAATTGGAGAAGAACAGAATCTTTTTAACATAGAAACCGTTATTAACGGCATTTGCGAAAAGCTGATACGCCGGCATCCCCATATTTTTGGAGACGTTCATGTTAACTCGGTGGATGATGTGAAGGAGAATTGGGAGAAAATCAAACTGAAAGAGGGCAACAAGTCGGTGCTGGGCGGCGTTCCCAATGCTTTGCCTGCCATGGTAAAAGCCTATCGCATTCAGGAAAAAGCACGGGGCGTGGGCTTCGATTGGGAAAATACCGAACAGGTGTGGGAGAAAGTGCAGGAAGAACTGTCGGAGTTTAACAAAGAAAGAGAACAAAATTCCGACAAAATGGAAGATGAGTTTGGCGATATTTTGTTCGCATTAATCAATTACGCGCGTTTTGTGAATATTAACCCCGAAGATGCTTTGGAAAAAACTAACCGCAAGTTTATTCAGCGTTTTAATTTTATAGAACGTAAGGTGCAGGAACAAGGAAAACAGTTGTCGGATATGACTTTGGGGGAAATGGAGGTCTTGTGGCAAGAAGCGAAACGGTAAATGTCCGCTGATTACATGTCGATTTTTCCTAATAACATCTGTTTCAATACTGTAGGCGAAATGTCTTGCTGTAAATTGCCATGTGTGGAAACTGCAATGAGTCCGGTTTGTTCCGAAACAACCACAGCAATCGCATCGGTTTCTGCTGTAATACCTACGGCAGAGCGATGTCGCAAGCCCACATCCGAGGGCAGGCTCTCCGATTTGGAAACGGGTAAAATGCAGCGTGCAGCAACAATGCGATGGTTTTTGATTACCACAGCTCCATCATGCAACGGTGTGTTTTTAAAGAAGATATTCTCAATAAGTTCTCGCGAAATGAGCGCATCAATTGGTTCTCCCGTGGCAATAACTTCACTCAAAGGATTTTTCTTTGCAATGATAATTAAAGCGCCGGTTTGTGCCGCCGACATGCGTTTGCAGGCACGCACTACGGAATCAATATCATCATCAATATCATCATCTTTTCTATTTCTTGTAAACCATTTGAAAAACTTTCTGTTGCCAATGAGATATAAAAATTTGCGTATTTCAGGCTGAAAGATAATGACTAATACAACTACGCCCACCTGAATAATTTGCCCTAAAATTTCGGAAAGCACCGTGAGATGAAAGAGCGAAACCACTTTCCATACAACATAGATCAAAATCAGTCCTATGATAATACGGTTTGCATAAGTGCCGCGCAACCAACGAAACAGTAGCACAACAATGGTGATTACTAAAAGAATATCAATGATGTTAATGATATTTTGGGAAAGGTAGTGGAGGATGGACATGGGGTTAGTGGTTAGTGGTTAGTGATTAATGTTTAAGGTGTAAAGGTGTATAGGTGTAATTTTTTGTTTTCGTGCCTTTGTGCTTTCGTGCTTTCTGCTTAACCTTTAAGTAGTTGGAAGCACGCCCTGCACAGTGGCTCGTATGCTTCTTTTTCTCCAAGCAGTACTTGTTTGTCGTTTTCAACGGTGCGGTGCGAGTTGTGGGCTAAGTCGCCACAACGGGTGCAGATGGCGTGCACTTTGGATACATACTCTGCCACTGCCATCAGTTGGGGCATGGGACCGAACGGAATGCCCTGAAAGTTCATATCCAAGCCTGCAACAATTACTCTGATGCCTGCGTTTGCCAATTGGTTGCACACGGCAACAATTCCATCGTCAAGGAATTGCGCTTCATCAATGCCCACAACTTCTACGGTTTCCAAGGAGACATAAAGCAGAATTTCGGCGGCATTGTGTACCGGGGTAGAGTGTACCATGGAGGCATCGTGCGAAACCATCTCTGTTTCAGCGTAACGCGTGTCCATGGCGGGTTTAAAAAGTTCAATTTTCTGTTTGGCAAACTGTGCGCGCTTAATGCGGCGAATCAACTCCTCTGTCTTTCCCGAAAACATGGAGCCGCAGATTACTTCTATCCATCCTTTTTTATTTGAGCGGTTGGCTTTTGTCTCTAAAAACATAGTAGTTAAAATGTTAGCTTTAGAAAAGTATAGTACAATTCAAGCGTAAAAATATAATTTTTTTGAAAGGAAAATTTTTAGCTTTTATTACATCGTGTGACAAATAAGTGGGAGTAAACAGGTTGGCGAATGTTTTGAAGAAACAATACTGAACAGGGATTTTTTTCTCGTGAAAATTGAAAAATTGCTAATAAATAATCGAAATCCAAAAAATAATTTTAATTTGCACCTTTATTTTTGTCCCCTTAAATTATAATAACTAATTATGAACAGAATTTTAGCCATTAACCCTGGTTCAACCTCTACCAAAATTGCCGTTTTCGATGGAAAAGAAGAGGTTTTTGTTAAAAACATTAAACATTCTACTGAAGAATTATCAAAGTTTAATAAAATCACCGAACAGACGGACTTTCGTAAGAGCGTGATTTTAAAAGAGTTGGATGAAAATAATATTCCCCTCAACTCCATTGAAATTGTAATGGGGCGCGGTGGATTGGTAAAACCCATCCCCTCAGGAACTTATAAGGTAAACGATTTAATGAAAGAGCATCTACGCACAGGATACAGTGGAGATCATGCCTCCAATTTGGGGGGCTTAATTGCCGACAATATTTCACAATCCATTGGATTGTCAGCCTCTTACATTGCCGATCCGGTAGTGGTAGATGAGTTGCAGCCGGTAGCACGCATCTCAGGGCACCCTGAGTTTGAACGCATTTCTATCTTTCATGCATTAAACCAAAAATCGGTGGCACGCGGATATGCACAGGAAATCGGCAAAAGTTACGAAGCCTTGAATCTCATTGTTGCCCACATGGGCGGCGGAATCAGCGTGGGCGCCCATGAAAAAGGTCGCGTAATTGACGTTAATCAAGCATTGGACGGCGAAGGTCCTTTCTCGCCCGAACGTTCCGGAACATTGCCCACAGGACAATTAGTAAATATTTGTTTCAGTGGCGAATACACCAAGGAAGAAGTAAAGAAAATATTGGTAGGAAAAGGTGGCTACGTGGGCTATTTCGGCATAAACGACGCCTATCAAATAGAAAAAGACGCAGAAGCAGGCAACGAAAAAGCCCAACTCATTCAAAATGCAATGGCATATCAGGTGGCAAAAGCTGTTGGAGAAGCCGCTGTAGTGTTGAAAGGCAAGGTGGACGCCGTGCTGCTAACCGGCGGCATTGCTTACGGAAAACCGATTGTGAATGAAATTACTAGTTACATTGATTGGATTGCTCCGGTGAAGGTATATCCTGGTGAAGACGAAATGAGAGCGCTGGCGTTTAATGCTTTGATGATTTTGAATGGAGAAACAGAGCCCAAAAACTACGAATAACCTCGCATGAAAATTGCCGTCTTTTACAGAAAACATAGCGAAAACGATAAAACATTTATTGTTACTGCGTTACAATATCTTTTGGAAAAAGGTGTGCAATTGGTAGTGCATCATCAGTTAGCGCAAAAACCTTATTTCGAGAAAATTATTACAAACTGCCCAATCTTCTCCACCCACGAAGATTTAATGCAGATTCCCAACATCGACTTTTTCTTTTCGTTTGGCGGCGACGGCTCTTTTATTGCCTCCGTAAAATTAGTAGGCAATTTGAATATCCCCATGGTGGGCATCAACACCGGACGTATCGGTTTTTTAACAACAATTACGAAAAAGAATTTCGAACAACAGTTTCAAATGCTTTGTGAACAACGTTTTATCATTGAAAAAAGAAAACTTTTGCATTTGGATAGCGACCACACTTTGCCTTTGGAAAACTATTTTGCTTTGAACGACATCACTGTGCGCATCACCGATGAGGATTCAATGTGCGAGATCGAGATTTGGGTGAATGAAAGTCATGTAAATACTTATTGGTCAGATGGTTTAATTATTGCCACGGCAACAGGTTCAACGGCATATTCGTTAAGTTGCGGTGGTTCTATAATCCACCCCACCTCACACGTGAACATCATCACCCCCATTGCCTCACACACGCTGAATATTAGACCCATTATCGTGAATGCGGATGACGAAATAAAGGTGAAAGTGCACAGCCGAAGAAAAGATAAATTTTCATTAGCTATAGATAATGAGCGCATCATCGTTCCCACTGCAGCTACTTTAACCATTAAAAAAGAAAACTTTGAAATCAACATGGTGCGTTTTCACAATACCGACTTTTTCTCTGTCATTCATGAAAAACTACTTTGGGGCATTGATTTAAGAAACACTACGATTCAACAATTATTCAAATGAAATTTACCTATTTTCTACTATTTCTCTGCCTTAGTTTTAACACTTTTTCACAGTCTCAAGACACCATCCATAAAAAACACAGTAAGTTCAAGGCATTCTTTTCATTAAACGATACCGATACCATCAGAACTCGCACCTCAATTAGTAGTGAGCATTTTCCGGACAAGAAGAAAAATTGGGATTTGAATTGGGGCGGTTTAGTAAGTTTAGATATTTTTTGGGATACCCGAAAACCTGTAGAATCAAGAGACGGAGGAATTTATCTATACCCTGCTGATGTTTTTTATGATAAAAACGGAAATGATATTCATGCCCGTTCTTCTTTCAACTTTGTGGCAATGAATACGCGTCTAAATTTAAAAATACAGGCGCCAGAAGCGCTGGGCGCAAAAATATCGGGGATGGTTGAAGGCTGGTTCATGGGTATTTCCAATGCCGATATGAACGGTTTTGCTCTGCGCCACGCTTTTATCAAGATAGATTGGAAAACCACGCAACTGCTGATGGGGCAAACTTGGCATCCGCTCTTTACCGAACGAATGTTTGCCTTTACGGTGGCAGGCAGTGCGGGTGCGCCATTCCAACCTTTTTCGCGTGCTCCGCAAATAAGAGTAACGCAAAAGTTTGTACAAAACAATTACTTACTGTTTTACCTCAATGCCCAGCGCGATTTAATGACCACCGGCATTCAGGGCGCTTCAACAGAATATCTCCGCCAAAGCATGATGCCGGAAATGGGCTTACAATATATCTTCGATACCCAAAAGAAAGATAAAGACAATAATTCAACACACCTGATTTACACAGGTTTAGGTTTCAACTTCAAAAGAATAGTTCCAAGATTGATGACTGCCGACACAGTGCTAACTAAAAAAGGATTAAACAGTTACTCTGGCATCGCCTTTTTTCAATACGAGCACCTCATAAAAAAACAACTCAAAGCAGGTTTTAAACTCAAAGCCGCATTCATACAAAACAGTTTCGACTATTTGATGATGGGCGGCTACGCCATAAAGGAATATGACGCCAGCGCATCTTTAGATTTTAACAAAAATTATGATTACACCAACTTGAATACCCTTTCTTTTTGGGGCGACATTTATCTCAACTACCGTTCATGGGAGTTTGGTTTATTTGGTGGATATTGTAAAAACTTGGGCGCTTTCAGTGCGGTGCAGGCTTCGGCAAACCCACGTTCATACTACGCTCGCGCCTCCAATATTGATTTTTTGTACAGATTGAGCGCCCGAGTGAAATACACTGCCAATAAATTGCAGTTTTGCATAGAGCCGGAATATACATCGGCTGTTTACGGCACATCTTTAACTTCCAAAGGCAGAGTGAATAACGATACACTAACGCACTGGGTTCATAATTTGAGGGTGTTGGTTTCAACGGTGTTGTATTTTTAGGTGATTGAGGTATCTTTTCAACTTTCGTACTTTTTGCTTTTGCGTTTTCTTAACTATGCACCCGCAGTACCATCCCATCAAATTTTGTATAATATTGTCTTAAAGAATATTTTGAGGGTCCCATAAGTACACTACCGTCCAAAATATTATAAAGTGAACCGCATTTTTGGCATTTTAAAGTAATACCGTTTTCTACCCAAATCCAGGAATCAGGGTCTTCCCAATCGTGCGGGCAAGCTCTGTCGAAAGCGCTAAATTCCCAATCTGAAATCCTAAATATCACAATGCCACTTACCCCGCCACTCACATACTCATGTCCTCCAATATAGTTCAAATTCAAATAAGAAACCTCGTTAGGATAAATCTTAAAATCAACTCTAACATGGGGAATGGGATTATTATTCCGCTCACAACCTACAGATAGACAGAAAATCAAGAAAAAAATAATAAAACGTTTCAATATTTTAAAGTTAATAGGTGTATAGGTTTAATTGCTTTATAACTTTTTGTTTTTAAAGTTCTTAATTATTAATTTGTAATTCTCAATTCTCCCCCATCTGCCCCCTTGCATAGCTTTCATCAATTTCAATTCTTTTCTTTTCAGAAGATGGGAATTCGTACATGGCGTTGGTCATAATTCGTTCCATAATAGAGCGTAACCCGCGAGCGCCTAATTTTAGTTCAATCGTTTTATTAACCACATAATCAATAGCATTTTCAGAAAATGACAATTGAATTCCATCGAAAATAAATAAACGTTCATATTGTTTAATTAGTGCATTTTTAGGTTCTAATAAAATGCGTTTGAGCGCTTCTTTATTTAATGAAGATAAATAGGTAATCATAGGGAAACGTCCGCAAAGTTCGGGAATCAAGCCGAACATTTTCAGGTCTTGGGCGGTAATATACTGCATCATGTTGGTTTTGTCCAACACCCTGTTTTCCTGATTGTATCCAATGCGGTTGGTGTTTAGTCTTTCAGCAATAATCTTATCCATTTGGTTAAACGCTCCGCTGGCAATGAAAAGGATGTTTTGCGTATTCACTACAATAAACTTTTGTTCGGGGTGTTTTCTACCGCCTTCCGGAGGCACGTTCACCTTTGTACCTTCCAACAATTTCAACATTGCCTGTTGCACGCCTTCACCGGAGACATCACGTGTAATGGACGGATTATCGGCGCCTTTACGCGCAATCTTGTCAATTTCATCAATAAACACGATGCCGCGTTCGGCTTTTTCCACATCGTAGTTGGCGGCTTGCAGCAAGCGAGAGAGAATGCTCTCCACATCTTCGCCCACATAGCCGGCTTCGGTAAAAACAGTGGCGTCGGCAATACAAAACGGCACATCCAATAAACGCGCAATCGTTCGGGCAATAAGCGTTTTTCCTGTTCCAGTTTCACCCACCAAAATGATATTCGATTTTTCAATCTCTACATCATTATTGTCGTTAGCAGCGTGAAGTAAGCGCTTGTAATGATTATATACCGCTACAGAGATCACCTTTTTGGCTTCATCCTGCCCAATGACATACTCGTCTAATTTCTCTTTAATTTCAACCGGCTTCAACAATTTGAATTTCAGTTCACTTTTTTTTCTCGTTTTTCCATTTTGAGCACGATAATCCTGCAAGATTTCGCCCACAGCATCAGAGCAATCTTCGCAAATCACACCAGTAATTCCGTTGATATGAAACTCATTCCCTTTGATAGGTTTTCCACAAAATGAGCAGTTTATGGTGGTAGACTTTGGCATTTTTTTAGTAATTTATAATTAATTATTGTTGACTTCAGTCAACGGAGTTTGAACCTTGTAATATTTTGTGCGCGAAAATATCAAAAAAGAAATAATTTCAAAATTTCCTGTAATTTCGCACCCTTTTTATAAACAGTTTATGGAATATATTGCTACTCGTGTTGCTACTATGGCAGAATCGGAAACGCTGGCTATGACACGCATTGCGTGCGAATTGAAAGAAGCCGGAAAAGATGTAATCAGTTTAAGTATAGGAGAACCAGACTTTAACACGCCGGAAGAGATTATGGATTTTGGAAAGTTAGCGATCGACGAAAACTACTCTCACTATTCGCCTGTACCGGGTAATTTAGATTTGCGCAAAGCTATCTGTATAAAGTTTGAACGTGACAACGGTACAGGGCGTAGCATTCGGAGACGATAACTGCATCCGTCTGTCTTACGCCACCGATGAAAAAGCATTGGTAAAAGCATGCCGCAGAATTAATGAAGCGGTGGAAAAAATAAATAGTGATTAGTGATTAATTGAGAGAATATCTTTCACCTACACACCTATAAATATGAACAAAATAAAACTAATTATCGCCCGTGAGTATTTAACTCGTGTGAAAAAGAAGTCGTTTATTATTATGACGATCTTGGCGCCGGTTTTGATGGCGGCGCTTATTATTGTGCCTATGGTAATTACGATGAAAACGATGGAGTCGCATAAACAGATGAATGTGTTGGTGATTGATGATAACGATTTTTTTATCAATAAGTTGGATGAAAATGTATCAACAGTGTTTACGTATCGTTCCGGTGAAGTGAACGAGTTTAAAAAAGAGCTTTTTACCGGCGGGTATGATGCTATTTTGCACATCATTAAAGGAAACTCCGCCTTGAGAGCCAACCTGTATTTTGACAAAGATCCACCCTCACGTTTTGTTCCAAATTTGGAAAGTCAGTTAGATAAGCAGTTGTTCGACAAGTTATTAATGGACACATTCAACATACGTCCTCAGCAGTTTGAAGCCTATAAAGCCACCACCCAAGCACATATTTCGAGTATCAAGATTGATGAGTTTGGCAATGAGAAAAACAGTTTTGCCATGGTGAGTAAAATTGTTGGAATGGTCTGTGGTTTAATTATTTATTTTTTCATTTTCATGTGCGCCCAACAAGTGCTTCGCGGCGTATTGGAGGAAAAAACGAACCGCATTATTGAAGTCTTAATCTCTTCGGTGAAACCCATGCAACTGATGCTGGGGAAAATTGTCGGCGTTGCCATGGTAGGACTTACCCAGTTTGTTTTGTGGGTAGTTTTAACATTTATTTTGATTCTTGGTGTACAAATTCTCGTCCCCAATTTGCTTTCCGGCGATGCGGGAATGTTGCAAAGCGCCATGCAAACACAAATGCAAGGCACTACACTAACTGCTATAGATGCAGAGCAATTATTAACGCAAAATTCACTATTGGAGGAGATTCAAAATTACTTTAATTTTTCTTTTACCACGCTTCTACTCTGCTTTCTGTTCTACTTTATCTTCGGCTACCTCATTTATGCATCTTTGTATGCAGCAGTAGGTTCCGCCGTGGATACAGAAACCGACTCACAGCAGTTTCTATTGCCGGTTACCATTCCCTTACTTTTAACAATCATGATGATCATGCCCATTTCGGAAACGCCGAGCGGCTCATTAGCCCTTTGGATGTCTATGATTCCGCTTACCTCGCCGGTAGCTATGCTGATTCGTTTGCCCTCAGGTGTACCACTTCATGAATTGCTGATTTCCATGAGTTTGTGCGTTATCTTTTTCTTCTTCTGTGTGTGGTTGGCGGCAAAAATTTATCGCATTGGAATACTGATGTATGGAAAAAAAACGACATGGAGGGATTTGGGAAAATGGTTAAAGTATTAGAAATTATAGATATTTATGCCAAATATAATTATAGATCAGTCCAAAGATGGTACTGTGTAATATAATGTACTTAAATTCCTTATCAAAATGTTCTTTGACCCACGGTAAAGCGAGGTCTTCCGCTAATATCGTTCCAGAGTTTTATCTCTTTGAACCCTAATTCGGCAAGTATTTCTGTCAATTCAAGGTGAAATTTTTCATGAGTTTCAAAAAATAAAGAGCCTCCCTTGCGGAGGTTTTTTATTGCTATATTGGCAATTGCTTTGTAAAAAACAAGAGGATTTTCATCCGGTACAAAAAGTGCTACGTTTGGCTCATAATTTACTACATTTTTATGCAAATACTTTCGCTCGCATTGGGGAATGTAAGGTGGATTTGAAACAATAATATCCAACTCTTTAGGAAGTAGTTCCCCTTCATCTTTTAAAATATTATGATGTAAAAATTTAACCTCTATATTGTTCCGTGCTGCATTTTTTTTGGCAGTTTCAAGAGCGGCTTCCGAAATATCGGTAGCCCAAAGATTGGCGTTTGGAATGTTTTTCGCCAATGCAATGGCAATGGCGCCGCTACCTGTGCCAATATCAAGGATGTTAAATTTTGAATTTATAATATTAAATTTTGAATTTATAATATGATCTACGAGCTCTTCTGTTTCAGGTCTTGGAATGAGCACCGCGGGATTAACATCAAGCACCATTCCAAAAAAATCGGCTTTTCCAATCACATATTGTACCGGCATTCCCCTCGCCAACCTCTCCAAGTCCCCCATCCATTCTCCTTTCTCACTTTCACTTTTCGCCTCCTGTCTTGCATCTAAGGAAAACCGATACCTCTCAACTCCGTATTTACCATTAATGTAAGTAAAAAAAATAGCCTCAACTTCCCGTTGGTCGTAAAGCGAGGCTAATTGTGTGTGAAATAAATTTCTTAATGTTGCAAGTGTCACGTTAATTCCCTACATCAGACATATATTTAATACGCATGATTCTAATCTCTTCCAAAGTATAATCATCTTCGCCCAAAATTTCGAGCGCTAACTCTGCCGAGTCGGTTTCTGCTTCGGAGAAATAATCCAAAATATCTTCTTGATGATATTTTTCGATAGTGTCATCTATGTAGTAATCAATATCTAACTTCGTTCCGGAGGCAACAATACTTTCCACTTCGTTGAAAAGTTCGTCCATATCCAGTCCTTTGGCGTGTGCAATATCTTCAAAATCTATTTTTCTATCAATACTTTGAATGATAAACACTTTGATTGCTGATTTCTTAACAACAGATTTTACGATAAAGTCTTGCGGTCTTTCAATCTCATTATCTTCCACATATTTTCTTATCAAATCGGCAAAAGGCTGACCATATTTCTGTGCTTTTCCGGCACCCACACCAGTAATATTTACCATTTCTTCCAGCGTGGTAGGATATTGAATACACATATCCTCCAAAGAGGGATCCTGAAAAATAATGAAAGGAGGCAGATTTTCTTTTATAGAGATTGATTTGCGCAAATCTTTCAGCATGGCAAACAAAGCCGCATCGGTAGCCTCCCCTTTCGACGGCATCATGTCATCCGACATTTCGTCGTCATCCATTTCGTCGTCATCCGATGCTTTGGATTTAGGTTTTTGTACATGTAGCGTGTAGGGGTTTGTAAGATATTTTTCACCTTTTGGAGTAATTTTTAACAAACCGTAGTTCTCAATATCTTTATAGATCAGTTCTTCAAAAATGGCAACACGCACCACGCTCGACCAAAATTTATTGTCATATTCTTCACCTTCTCCAAACTGTTTGAGCTTATTATGTTTAAATTTGACAATCGTTGTTGTTTTTTCTCCAATAATAATATCAATGATATGATTGTCAACAAATTGTTGCTTTACTTCTTTAATTACTTCAATCACCAACTGCACTTGTTCTGTTGCATTCATTTTGGGTTTTGGGTGGAGGCAAACGTCGCAGCAGCCACAATTATCCTGTTCGTAAACTTCTCCGAAATAGTGTAATAAGTGTCTTCTCCGGCAGTTTGTAGATTCGGCATAGGAGGCGGTTTCCGCTAATAATTGTTTCACCATTTCCTGCTCAGCTACAGATTTTTTGGTAGAGAATTTCTCAAGTTTGTACAAATCCTTAATGTCGTAGAATGCGATGCAGAGTCCTTCTCCGTCGTCGCGACCGGCACGCCCTGTTTCCTGATAGTATCCCTCCAAACTTTTGGGCATATCGTAGTGAATCACAAAACGTACATCTGGTTTGTCAATTCCCATACCAAAAGCGATGGTGGCGCAGATAATTTCAGCATCTTCCATCAAGAATGCATCTTGGTTATGCACACGGTCTTGCGATTCAAGCCCTGCATGGTAAGGCAATGCCCTGATTTGATTTGCACATAAAAATGCGGCTAATTCTTCCACTTTTTTTCTACTCAAACAATAGATAATTCCTGATTTTCCGGTGTGCCCTTTAATGAATCTAACAATTTCTCTGTCAATATCTTTTGTTTTTTCACGAATTTCATAATAGAGATTGGGGCGGTTAAAGGAAGCCTTGAAGAGTTCGGCTTTTTCAATACCTAAGTTTTTCTGAATGTCGCTTTGAACTTTGGGTGTTGCAGTGGCGGTGAGTGCTATCAAAGGCACTTTTTTGTCAATTCTGTCGATGGTTTCTCTAATTCTTCTGTATTCAGGTCTAAAATCGTGTCCCCATTCCGAAATACAGTGCGCTTCATCAATGGCAAAGAAAGAAATGTCGAGTTCTTTAAAGAAATCAACGTTTTCTTCTTTGGTAAGTGTTTCTGGGGCTACATAAAGGAGCTTCGTTTTTCCTCTCAAAAGGTCTTCCTTAACATCTTTTATCTCTTGTTTCGACAAAGATGAGTTTAAAAAGTGAGCAATTCCTAATTCTGTGCCAAAATTGCGCAAAGCATCCACCTGATTTTTCATTAAAGCAATCAACGGGGAAATAATGATTGCTGTTCCCTCACAAATCAACGCAGGGAGCTGATAACAAAGAGATTTGCCCCCGCCTGTAGGCATGATAACAAAACAATCTTTTCCTTTTAATAACGATTTTATTACTCTGAGTTGGTCTCCTTTAAAGGTATTAAACCCAAAGAATTTCTTCAACATGGCTTGGATTTCTTTGTCCGTTACGTTTTTTGTACTCATTTTCTCAATCTTTCAATTTATGTTTTAGTTTAAATAGTTTGTTCTTTTTTAGAAATTATTAAAAAACAAAATTATAAAAAAAACAATGGGATAATCTATTAACGTTTTTTTTTTGCATTTTTATTTTAATATATTAACAATCAAATAAATAAAGTAAAAATACAATATAGTTTCCATACAGTTTGATGATAAAAATCAAGTTATTCATAAATTAGTTTTAATATTTTTGCCGAAATTTTACAAAATGAAATATATAGGACCACACGTAAGTGCGGAAGGCGGCATAGAAAATGCTCCATTAAATGCCAAAGCAGTGGGAGCTACTGCATTTGCCTGTTTTACAAAAAATCAACGCCGTTGGGATTCTCCGCCTTTAACAGCAAAGAATATTGCACTTTTCAAGGAAAACTGTGCTGCATGTGGTCTAATTTCATCGCAAATTCTTCCTCATGACAGTTATTTAATCAATTTGGGTCATCCTGATCCGGAATTGTTGGAAAAATCAAGAAATGCCTTCTATGATGAAATGTTTCGTGTGGAACAGTTGGGGTTGTCGCTGTTGAATTTTCACCCGGGCAGTCATCTAAATGCCATCTCTATGGATGAGTGCTTAAGCCGTATCTCTGAATCTATCAATTTGGCTTTGGAAAAAACGCAGGGCGTAACCGCAGTGATCGAAAACACTGCAGGTCAAGGCTCGAACTTGGGCTTTAGCTTCGCTCATTTAGCACAAATAATTGACAAAGTGGAAGATAAAAGCAGGGTAGGGGTTTGCATTGACACTTGTCACACCTATTCTGCAGGATATGATTTAAAAACAGAATCGGGCTACCACCTTACATGGCACGAGTTTGATGAAGTAGTGGGGGCTCATTATCTTTGCGCTATCCATTTGAACGACACCAAAAAAGAAAAAAATAGCCGCGTGGACCGTCACGAAAGCCTCGGGTTAGGTTTTTTAGGCAAAGACCTGTTTATTAGAATGATGAAAGACCCGCGCTTTGACAATATGCCCATCATTTTGGAAACTCCTGATCCGAGTAAATGGGCGGCGGAGATTGCTTGGCTATACTCTATATAACTGTTATCTATGTAGTTGCTTTAAGCCATAGAAAAAAATATCATTTAATTTCCATAAAACTCCAAAATTTTGAGCCTGAATAAAAAATCAAATTTCGCCTGAATCAAATTAGATTGCGCTTTTAAGTATTTATTTTTAGCATCGTTATATTCATAATTTGTGGAAGCCCCTGCATTATATTTAATCTCTTCATATTCAAAGGCAACCTTTGTAGAAGAGCAGGCAACCTGCGAGGCAAAATATTTCTCTTTTGTAGCCACAGCATTTACATACGCCTGTTCAATGTTTTTAATTAATGCTCTTTTTGTTTCTTCTAATTGCAGCTCTTGTGATTTTACTCTAAGTTTTTGTTGCTTAACGCTATAATGGGTGGAAAGTTTATCAAAAATGGGAATATACAAGGAAAGCCCTAACGATTCGTGGGCATTGTCTTTAAATTGTTCTCTAAAAGGCGCGTTAGGTACTCCTAATATCTCTTTAAAACTATAATAATAACCGGTTCCAAAATAGGCACTAAAAGCAAGTGTGGGATACCACCCTGCCCGAAAAATCTTGATCTCTCGTTTCGCCTGTTCAATTCGGGTAGAGGCTGCCCGAATTGCCGGACGGTTTTCAAGTGCGTTTTTTACCACGGTATTGACATCAATATTTTTAGCCAACATATTGTCAATTCCGTTAGAATCCTCCTCCATAACAATATCAAAATCAGCAATATTGGGATAGTTCATCAGTTGGGCTAAATCTAATAATGATAACCGAACACTATTTTCAGCTTCTACCACAGAGAGTTGATCGGTTGCCAAGGTAGATTTGGCTGCATACAATTCAGCATCGGAACTTTTACCATTATTTACCAAAAGTTGAATTCGATTTACTTGATCTTGATCTAAGAGTACTTGAGCTCTAATTACTTCCAAAATCTCTTTATTTAATAAAACTTGAAGATAATAAGCCGTAACTGTAAGTTCTATATTTTCTTTAACATCTTCAATATCAAATAAAGTGGCTTCCAAATTTAATTTGTCCGATTTGATTTGATGGTGTGTGCGAAGCCCCTGAAACAAATCCATACTCATTCCCACATTAAAGTTTGTTGTGCCTAGACTCGTAATATTTTCAAACAACCCAACGGGCAATTCAGAACGCCCAAAGTCGATACTCTGTCCAAGATTTATACCTAATGATGGAGCAATACCGGTTTTTCTAGCTTCTAACTGTATCTGGTTCAATTCCTTTTCCAACATTTTCTGTTTAACAGAATAGCTATGTTCCAAAGCAAAATTGATACATTCTTGAGGCGACATTCGTTTTTGTGCAGACAGCTGATTGCCAGACAAAATAAGTACTATTAAGGTACTTAATAACAGGGTTTTATGCTTGATTTTCATGTTTATAAGATTAAGGTTACAAATAAACATATTTTTTTGATTAAGAGAAGAAAAGAAAATTGGGGAGCATTATATTATTAAGGTTTAATAATATAAAAGAGAAAACCGGAGTGAAAATCACCCCGGTTTCCCACAACCATGAAAACAAATATTACTTTTTAGCTAAAAAGTCTTTTACAGTTTCGGATTCTACTACAGCGTCTTTAAACGTGTAGGCTCCTGTTTTTGGAGAGCGTTCCATTTTTATTACTCTTGTATAAGTAACCCCTCCACTTCTCTTTAATGTTGCA
>JGI24696J40584_12961668_pt1 | contig 31248 bp, 27 predicted proteins | sample TergutCo191P4_FD_40584 | JGI IMG/M metagenome (IMG submission 40584)
CCTACCGGGCGCTGGCTGCCACCTGGGGGCTGCCATTCGCAGAAGAGGTGGCAGAGACAGCTTTGATACTAGAGGCGTTAATCGGAGCGGTATTCCTCTACTCCCGCCACAACTACCTGAAAGAGCAGGCAGCCAAGGCTAAAGAAGGCGAAGCCAGTGCCAAAGCCCAGGAAGCCGACGTAGTGGCAATAACAATTGAGAAGGAGGCTAGAAGATGAGGCTCTACCAGCTGATCTTTAAGGAGAACTCCTGTTTCAAGGCTAACCGGAAGATCGCCCCGAAAGGTGGTATGCTGCACTCCACCGGTGCTAACAACCTAGAGAATCGGCGTTATGTGAACCCAGACGACGGCTGCTTAGGTTTGAACCTCTACAACGACCACAGGGATGTACCAGGCCGCAGGTCTTCGTGTATACCTTCTTCTGAACTCACCTTGTCGCTGGTATGCTCAACAGCACCAAGGTCCGTCGGTTTGTGAGGTTCTAAATGGCAGACATGAGAAAGGCAGCCGACGCTGCTGCCAAACTGATGAAGCGCAAGGTTACTGAACCGCAAGCAGTGGCTTATGGGACCGTCTCCTCGGTACCCTCGGCTCTCAACGGCACGGTATTGGTTGCTTCGGACAGCGCACCCCAAGGTGCTTCGATCACAGTCTGGCCAACCTGCATGGTAAAGCTTGGAGACAAGGTGGTCATCGTCAAGAAGGGCACCCAGTGGCTAGCGATCGGCAACCTGACCGAGCCTGGGATGCCAATACCGTTGCCGGTAACCCAGGGTGGGACGGGTGCTACAAGCACCCTGCAAGCCCGGAGCAACCTCGGTACAGGCCGCTGGTACTGGTATAAGGGTGATGGCACGCTCAACATAACTAACACTGCCGCTCAATGGGCACACACCAACGTAACCGGATGGACTCTGACGGTACCTAATTGCTCCGTTGGTGACAGCATATACATCTCTTGGGCTGTTGAGTACCTCGCGCAGTCACCATCCCAGTCCCAGCTTGACATCATCTGTGTTGCGAACGGCAGCTACACGGTGAGCTTGATAGTAGCAGCGAACGGCATTCAGACCGGGAAATCCTCATCCGGGGTATATCAAGTAACCACGGCAGGTAATCAGGTGATACAGATGCGCTATGTGGCCGGTACAACAGGTGGGACGATAAGGCTAGACACCCGCAACATCTTTGCTTTTGTCCTGCCGAGGATGAGCTAGGGTAGATATAAAAATCTCGATAGCAACCACCTGGTACTGTGACCGCGAGGGCTGCGAGAAATCGACCGAGGTAGTGGAGTCAACAGGCAGTCCACCGTCGTTAGCTGGCTGACAGTAGTTAGTGCCTGATATCTAACGGAAATATTCCAAAACTAAAGAAGCTGAAGCTAGTGCCTTGGCACAGGAAGCCGATGCGATGGCAACTTCAATAGAGAAAGAAGCTAGAAGATGAGACTCTACCAGTTGATCTTTAAGGAGAACCCCTGTTACAAGGCTAACAGGAAGATCACCCCGAGGGGCGGTATGCTGCACTCTACCGGTGCCAACAACCCGGAGCTTCGGCGGTATGTGAACCCGGACGACGGCCGCTTGGGCAAAAACCTCTACAACAACCACTGGAACATGGACGTGCCTGACTTAAGGGTCTGTGTGCATGCCTTCATCGGCTACCTGGCCGACCGCTCTGTAGCCACCTACCAGGTGCTGCCCTTCGACCACCGCGGCTGGCATTGTGCCTCTGGCCGCAACGGCTCTGGTAACGACACCCACCTCTCTGTCGAGCTCTGTGAGGACGGACTGGTCAGCAACACCTACTTCGAGGCGGTCTACCAGGAGGCGGTCGGGCTCTTTGCCATGTGGTCTAAGCTCTACGGCTGGGACCCGCTCGCACCCGGGGTAATCATCGACCATGCAGAAGGCTACCGCAGGGGCATCGCCTCCAACCATGGCGATGTCGGCCACTGGTTCGCCCGGCATGGCCGCACCATGGACGACTTCAGGCGGGCGGTGGCTCGCGAGCTGGCCCATCAGGCTGAGCCCTCACCAGGAAGAGAGGTCTGGCTCTGGGGAGTAAACGGAACCTACGCTCAAGACTTCATCGTGCATCCGGACAAGGATGGTAGCTATGCCTTGGAGTTCGTCTCCTGTAACAAGATGCTAGATGTCGAGTACAACCAACCAGGTGACGGTACCACAGTCCAAGCCTGGCCGAGAAACAACACTGACGCCCAACGCTGGCTAATCAAGGAGAAGGCTACAAGGGGGCTTGGCAAGGTGGTCAGGCTGGCTTCCTACACAGACCCTGACTATGTGCTGGATGTCGCCGGCAACCGGCACGAGCCGGGTACCCGTGTCCAGACCTGGAGGGATTATGAGTCCTATCCCGGCGGCAACCATGCCCAGGAGTTCGTACTTATACCTCGCGGTTGGACGCCAGAGGGTTTGCAGATCGTCTCGATCATCCTGGCTGATGCCAACATGGCGGTCGATGTCAGGAGCGGGGGGCATTGACATAAGTCAATCAATGCTGGAGTCCGGAGAAAATCGAGGGTTCAGTTTTGCAGATATAGAGTAGTACTTAGCTTTGAAACCTTCTCTAAGAGAGCTCTAGCTTGACTAACAATATGGAGTGTGTTCCCATGCTCAATAACATATGTGCACATCTGAGCAGATCCAGAGTATTCTTGCGTGAGATAGTATATAACCGCTAACCAATTAGCATTTTGTGATTTACATAATGGGGGGGGGTGCTTGGTATCACAAGCCTAAGCCAATAAATAGAGCAAAATGAATGAGACAAACCAGAGCGAGAGACTAACCCCAAAAAAACATGACTCGCTTGTACAAGGTCAACAAGGATCTCGCTGCAATGAAGTGATTCAAGTAGAACCCAGTGAAAGCATTAAAGACTGGGAGGAAAAAGAACACAGAAGGAAATACCCAGTTGATAGCTTGTATGGTCAAACAGAGAGCAACAGGCAGCCATACCCACAGGGGAGCTTCCTTTATCTGCGTTATCGTGAGCCTCTCCTTTTTTCTGTCGTTGTACTGGTCTTCCCAGTTTCTCGAAGAATAAAGACCATCTTGGAATACCGCCTTCTCAGTCTCATCCCGAGCAGCTTTCCTGCTTTTCTCAAGGAAAATCAAGAATGCCGTAGTTGTGATTAAGGCTCCAATGAATCCAGTTAGTATCATCTGAGTCATAATAACCAGAACTAGGAAAGCGGCACTATAGATTATAGAGCTTAATAAATACAAACGCCTCCATTTCCTACTGTATTGCTTGTATGGCATACTTGCAACCAGTATTAAGTAGCGCTCAATCTCAATTGAGTTAACTTAAATATGCAAACCTCAATAGAAAGCTCCTAGTAAATCAGCGAAGTATATCCACGTTATAAAAACGAATAACAGCACCCCTAAAGCGAATGTGAAACTGAAAGCACCTGCATCATCTTTCAGAGCAGGAATCAGTATAGTAATTAAACTAAGTATCATGTTTGTTTGCCTGCACGATCAAAAGAATAAACCCTACAATCTCATTTGTTCCTTCTATCAAGGCTTTTGTTTCAACATACTTTACTTACGAATGGTTCTAGGTATAGCAAGAACCATTCGTAAGCGATAATGAAACTAGTAACCATATCTACGAGCTAGTATTTCTGGCGAGAGTCTCGTAGAAGGTACAGGAGAGATAATCGAAGATGGGCTTCGATTGATTTGTGAAACCATTGAATTCAAGCCATATCTGATACAAATACCAGTAGCCATCTGGCTCCCCGGTAGTGGTTCTGAGCAGGATTATCCTTAGTGTCATTTATGACTACTCTCCCTGAAGAACAAAGATTCCAACAAACTCTCCCCTGCTTGAAGTGCATATTATTCGAACAAAATGATTGCATCAAGACTAAATTTGAAAGAATATTGTACTTGCTCATTAGAGCAATTCTGCTAGTTATACTCGTTAATAGCTCTAATATCATCACTCTATGCATACCAAAAACCTTTTGGGAGATCCTTCTTGTGTACAAATAGCAAAATACTGTATAAGTTATATCTAGTTTACGCCGTCGCACCTTGGTCTGGGTAACCAGTAATCACCGTACAACCAGAGACAATATTCACTCAGGTCGCTAGTATGTTTCACTAAGGGGATAACCCGAGTCATTTACTGCCTAGCATCGTCATACCGGCTTTCTTCACAGCGCTTTTGTCAAAGGTCAGGGTAGCTGAGCAGCCGGCTGAGGCAGCCATTGTTGATATCATGGCATCGGCGAAATCAGCGCCATCTCTGTAGAGTTTGTTAGCCTGATACAAGGCTACGCTGTTCTCCAAAGAGACTTGTTCTACCTGGAGAAGGTAGGAGATGGTTTGAGCAATGACTTCTCTTTGAAACCCATACACTGACTCCAATACCCAAACTAGCTCGACTGTTACCACAGAACAGATATAGACCTGTTCATTTTGTTTTAGACCTTGAAAGAGCTTTTTAGCTTGGTTATGCTGCTGTTGGTCGTCATTGACAAACAGTCGAACCAGCACATTTGTGTCTACAGCATACATCGCTAGTCCTCAGAAGCCTGAAGTGAACTTATCGGATGCACTTTGGCGGATAGCTTTGTTCATGTCTTCAACTGATACTGGTGGACCATCCCATTCTAAGCATCCTGCCAGGTCAAGTATCGAGAGCTTCTTCTTTACAATACGCCAAGTGCCGTCTTGGTCGGGTATGAATTCGACTTTCATACCGGGAGCAAGACCCATCTCACTCCGCACAGAGAAGGGGATGGTTATCTGCCCTTTGCTGGTCATGGTAGCTGTTACCATACATGCCTCCAGTTCTGATTCCTTACTTCCGTCCTTACTTTACTTTCTTATTGGCAAGAAAGCAAGTCTGTAATGAAATAGCATGAGGGCAAATCAGCAATGGCGGAGCAGCTCAGGCCATATAACTGGGTTAGTAGTGTCTAGTTTTTTACGAGATCATGCCCTCAGAAGGACAATACCAAGTAAATAGCTACTACTTAGTGATTATCGGCGGCGACTACCAACGCTAGCTCTTGGTTTACTTAACAGGTGCAAGTTTTGGTTCTTGGCAGAGAACACATAAGCCAGAATCGGTATAGTAACAGCTATAAACGGAACCGCATAACGCATTGTGCCATTTATTGGTGAGGCCATACAAGTCAAGAAGAGAAACGCCGGTGAAGCAAATGCAGCAAGCATCCAGTATCGCTTAGTATCTACAAGGTAGATAGATAGGACTACAAGGATCCATACATAAAACCCAGGCCTAATCAAGAGTTGGATAACAGGGAGAGAGCGCCATGCTTCAACATAAGCCGAGACTATTTGTGGAGGCATCTGACTAGGCACTGATGATCCTGGATCGATGAGATTGTTGCTGAAAACATAGTGTATATCATAATCACCAGTAGCTGCAGGCTCTCCTTGGATATATAGGTTGTATGTTGAGGTAGCATCACAGTTTTCGAAAGGGTAGTAGAACCCGTACGTGTTATGAAAAGTCGCGCTCAGATATGTCAGTGGATGTCTAGAAAACATCCGCACCCAAAGACCGAGATAAGGTGCACTAAGCTTGGTATTTGATGGTATGCTGAACTTAATCGGATCAGAGTTTTCTGGATTATACAGAACAGGAATTCTATCATAATCAATAACCTGATCGATTATTTCCTTTTCTTCTAAAGTTATCTCGTCTGAATACATGATTACATAACGTGCTGTCTGTTGATAAGGGACGCTCATCATCTCCGTCATCGGAGAAGAATAAATACCGCTAATAGGCAGCACAATCATTGTAAAGACCATATAAATACCAAAAACAGCGACAAGAATGCTCAGCATTTGCTTACGCATGGTTTTGTTTACAGCAAAAGTAACCATCAAGAGCGTGAGGATAACCGCATAAAAACCGTTATGTCTTGTCAGACAAGTCATCAAAGCAAAAGCAGCAAGCACTAGGATTTTTTGTGTTGACAGTTGTTTCTGTTCTGCAAGTGCTTTCATCACTAACAACGAGAACTCAAAAAAGAAGATAAGAAACAAAGTATCTTTTATCAATGTGCTAGCATAGGCTGGCCAGATCGGACAAACAGCAAAAAACACTACTGCCAACCATGTGAGTTTTCGAAAACCAAGGTCGTGGATAAACAGACAAGCTTGTGTGAACACAAAAGACAAACCAACAGACTGCGAAAGAACTACAAGGAAGAGGCCAGAATTGTCGTTTCCTAGCATTCTTCCAAAAGAAAAAATCGAGCCGATAATCACTGTCGAGACAACAGGGTTCCAATTGCCTAAAGCCTCCAGTCCCATGAACTGATTAATCTGTATGTAACCATCAAATGTCAGGTTACCTGGATAACAAATAATCAGAAACGGTAAATAGCAGATGAAGATAATAGAGAAAACGATGATAAATAGCTGTTTTCTAGTTCCACCTAACAATTCTGTTGAGAGGCTTTCTTGATTTGTGGCTTTATTCTTGGATTGAGTTAACCCTCTTGCTGTTCGATTATCGAAAAACGCAAATAGGATAACAAGCAAAGCCATATACAACAAAGCGAGAGACAAGCCGAATAGAGAGGTTCGGATAGAAGTACCGAAATCAGTGAATAAGACAGACCCAGAACCGCTTTTATAATAGGAGTTACCAAAAACAGTAATTATCGAGAAAACTAAAGCCAAGACACTGCAGAGTACTAGTCTTCGATTCGATGGTCGAATAATGTCCCATAATCGGCCAATTCTTTCACTGAGTAGCATCAATACCACCAATCATCTTGAACACAACAAAAAAGAGTCTAAAGCACAGTCCTATATAATAAACGTAATACACATTAAACTCTAGAAATGTCAATTTGCTTGAGCAGTAGTAGTTACGTTCTATAATAAGGGATTGAGTATGATCGAGTGTTCTATTCAGGAAGACAGAAACGATGAGTAATAACAGTAAACCAGATAAGCAATTCATACGTTACCTGATGGTGGGTTTTGGCTCTGCAGCTATTGAGTTTTCGTTGTTCACATTGTTTGACAGCATTCTCGGTTTCGATATCAGAATCGCCAACCCAGTAGCAATTACCTGCGCAACGGCCTTCAACTTTTACATGAACAGCTCCTATACATTCAAGTCATCTAGAAACAAAAAAAGGAGTCTATTTCTATACTTACTATTATTTCTTATCAACCAGATAGTTACTACTATTACGATAGTATCTCTAGTATCTATCGGTATCCCATCGACCATCGCGAAAATTCTGACGATGTGTTGTGTAGTGATATGGAATTACGCATTGTTCCGGAAAGTGATCTTTAAGTAGAATGCATCCGATAGTACTGTTGATATCGCTTGGTGGCATAAGAAAACCAAACAAAATAAAAAGGAGGTGAGGGGATTGGAGGCACATAACATAGCAACGGATAGTTACCAAAATACCCCCTTGATTTCGGTTATCACTCTGTCGTATAAAAGTCCCGACCTCCATGCATCTATTGATTCAGTTCTAGAACAAGATTATCCATATATCCAGTACATTCTTATTGATGATGGTACTCCAAGTTTTAGTAAAAGCGAAGTGGAGGCCTATATCACAAAGAATCTGAATCCCAATATAAAAGACATCCAAATCATCGAAAACACTGCTAACCTAGGTACTGTCCGAGCAGCTAATATAGGTACAAAGCAGGCGAGGGGAGAATTTGTTTTTTTTCTAGCAGGAGATGATGTTTTTCATGATTCATTGGTACTAAGCAGCTGGGTAGAAGCTTTTCAAACCAGCAAGGCACTCGTTATGACCGCATACCGCGATATGTATGACCAGCGACTTGAACAGTTTTTAGAACGCCTACCAACAGCAAAGCAAGTCAAGATGATCAAGAATATGCTCCCAGCAGTTCTGTTTGAGGAAATTGCAACAGAGAACTTCATCTTTGGTTGCTGTACTGCCCGTTCTCGAGCATGCCTGAACCTTTATGGTGATTTTGATGAGCGGTACAAACTAGTTGAAGACCACCATATGGTTTTACGCTTGCTCAGGTATGGAGTACCGATTGTTTTCTTTGATCGCCCTGTTGTTAAATGCCGTAGCAATGGTACGAGCTCAGGCGCTCAATTCAATCAGACATATCAACATGATGATGACTTGCTACTGGAGATTGATGCTCTACCCTTCTCAAGCAAACCATCCCGAATTACCAAACAGCACAGTAGATGGAAATCCCAGCAATTGATGTACCGAGAGCTGTATCAACTGCAAGAAGAACTAAGCTTGGAATCAATCAATGAAGGCAAAGCACTGCGATTGAGAATTAAACTGATCCGGCTAAGGATGAAAGTGTTCTGGTACAAGCTGTGGTATCATTTTCGGCATCCATATGCTGCTTTTCATAATCTGGTAACAAAACCAGGAAAAGTAAAAAAGCTTTTCCGCGTTGATTAGTGTGAGGATTAATGCGCATAGAGACATTCCAATTCCACCAGCGAGAAGATGAAACTGGTATCTTAGTGTTTCTAGAAGCAACTCGAGACATACCATTTGAGATAAAACGGGTCTATTACATCTATGGTGTTCAGAACGCCAGCCGTCGAGGCTTTCATGCCCACAAGGTACTGCAACAAGCCCTTATCTGCATTCATGGCTCCTGCAAGGTTATGCTAGACGATGGAACAGAGCATGTTGACATAACAATGGATGACCCATCAATCGGTTTATACATTGGGAACTCAGTTTGGCGAGAGATGTACGACTTTTCATCTGATGCAGTCGTACTGGTACTCGCTTCAGAGTTATATGATGAACAAGACTACATCAGAGATTATGACCAGTTTTTAGATTATCTCAGGGAGAAAACCATATGAAGATTCCATATCTGGACCTGCAGCCCATCCATGTTGAGGTTTCCGATGAACTACATACTGCCTTCGATAATGTATTAACCAGTAGCACCTTTATTCAGGGAGAGGAACTCAAGGCATTTGAGTATGAATTCGCCAGTTTTTGTGAAGTGGACAATGCTGTTGGCTGTGGAAATGGTTTGGATGCAATTTTCCTCATCCTCAAGGCAATGGGTATCGGTGTTGGCGACGAGGTAATTGTACCAGCACATACATTTATCGCTACCGCTTTAGCGGTGACATATGTAGGAGCAACACCGGTCTTTGTTGAGACAGCTGGCAATAGCTTCAATATCGATCCAGACGAAATTGAACAGAGCATCACTGCTAACACAAAAGCGATCATTGCTGTTCATTTATATGGCCGTCCGGCTGATATGGATCCGATCTTGGCTGTAGCCAAGAAACACAGGTTGAGAGTTATCGAGGATGCAGCTCAAGCTCACGGTGCAAGATACCAAGGTAAGCGGGTCGGGTCTATTGGAGATGCTGCTGCATTCAGTTTCTACCCAGGCAAGAATCTAGGAGCTCTGGGAGACTCAGGTCTGGTTACCTCAAATGATCCAGAAATCATCCAAAAAGTTGCAATGCTCAGGAACTATGGCTCAAAGACCAAGTATGTCCATGAAGTACAAGGTAATAATTCCAGACTGGATGAGCTTCAAGCTGCTTTTCTACGAGTAAAGCTTAAAGAACTAGATCGATGGAATGCCAAGCGTGAGCTGATAGCACAACGCTACTTAAGTGAGATTATTAACCCTGGAATTGTACTACCACTACCTAGTGATGATGTTTATCAATGTGTCTGGCATATATTTGCTATCCTCTGTGATAAGCGAGACGATCTGGAGAACTACCTTAGAGAAAAGGGTATCGAGACAATACGGCATTACCCAATTCCAATACACATGCAAGAAGCATACAGATATTTGGGATTAGAGCCAAGATCCTACCCTCAAGCTGAAATGATTGCTTCTTCAGAGCTGAGTATTCCACTCTATTATGGTTTAAGCGATGATATGGTTGACTATATAATCGATACAATCAATGTATTCATGAATTGAGTGATATGTCTGAGTTTAGATTACGTCCACTGCATGTAAAAGACGCTGTTCGCATGCTTGAGTGGCTACACGATGATGAGACAACCCGTTTTCTGGCACTTGATGGCAAGAGCCTGACACTAGAAGACACACTAAGCTATATACGGAATGCTCAAGATGAAACTGTTAACTTACATAGAGCAGTAGTTAGTGAGGATGATGTCTATCTTGGTACAGTCAGCCTGAAGAATATCGACTTAGCAGACAAACAAGCCGAATATGCAATCTCAATGCATCCTTCTGCAGTTGGTTCCGGAGCAGCAAAAGCTGCAAGCCTGTTGATCGCTCAGGTGGCTTTTATTGAGCTAGGGTTGAAACGTGTCTATCTCAACGTCCTGCGTGTAAACCAGAGGGCAGTAAGGTTTTATGATAAATTAGGCTATCGATATACCCATTCTAGTAGCATCTTTTTTGATGGTAAGGATATCGAATTAATGTGGTATGAGATCGACAATCCAACTCCTTAACACAAAGAACGATGTTTCAGAGAGGTAAACTGATGACAGAACCTGACACAAACAGCCTGAATAATTCTCCAGACCTGCAGGTTAGCATTATTGTACTGTCATATAAGAATCTCGAGTATTTGAATACCTGTCTTGACTCTGTTTTTGCTCAGACATACTCAAACATCGAGCTAATCGTTAGCAATGATGGTGCTGACAATTTCAGCAAAGAAACCATCCAGACATATATTAATAAACACAAAAAAGAGAACATAACTCAGTTTATTATTAATAAAAACCCAGCTAACTATGGAACTGTAAAGCACTGCAACATTGCTTTAGACCTTTGTCATGGTGACTATATTATGTTCATTGCCTGCGATGATGCTTACAGTAACGAGAATGTGATTCAAGACATGGTTGACGGGTTCACCATCGTTGACAGTGATGTCTTAAGCATTATTGGACAGACAGCGATGTATGATAAATACCTTCAGTTATTTGAGAGTAAATACGTAAGCAAAGAAACTCAACGCTTAATCAATACACTGTCATCAGTTGATCTTTATCGACAATACCTGGTACTTGACCCCCTACTACCAGCGGCATCGATTATTTACAAACGCGAGGTTTTTGAGAGATATGGCAGATTCGATGAAAGGTTTCATCTGATTGAAGACTGGTCGTCATCCATCCAGTTCACAAAACAAGGTATGCCTATATATTACTTGGATATATTGTGTGTAGATCATCGGGATGGAGGTATCAGCCACAATTTACAAAATCCTGCCAGCACAACAAATGAATGGTACAAATCAGACATTTTGTTGGTTTACAAAGACGCTTTAAAAGACCCTGAGATCAGTGACGAAATTAAGGGTAGAGTTAGGAGTCTATATCAATATCACCAGTATGAATATGAAGTTATATTCGTCATTCCACAATTAAAACCACTGATGAGGTTAATCTATCAACTTGCTAGTATCACGAAGTATCGACTTCCTGTTGTACTAGCCGATTATATTGCGAGCATCGATTTTCTCAGGTATTTCATACTCTTATCTGGCCTCTACCTACTCAATTATGCTGGCTTATTTAGGTCCCTACCACATAGTGATTCATATAGTTCAATTCTAGGAGCAATAATTGCGTGTGTTCTTCTTGTTATAGTATTTAGCGCATCAAGGGGGGTTTATGTGCGAGTTATCAAGCGATTGGTAAATGTATTCAAGCAATGATTGGCTAAAGTGCATGCTTCAGGTGTTTGGGATTAATGACGATATCCATGTTTTTTGTAGCTGATGTCTGTTCAACCGTATTAGACTGGCAGCCAAGCCATGTAATCTAAAGGATGATATGGAATCTCAACCCTTATTATCGATAGTAATGCCTTGTTTTAATGCTGAAGAGACTCTTCAACGAGCTCTAGATTCGATTCTCATGCAAAAAACTGATTTTGAGTATGAGATCCTGATTGTCAATGATGGCTCGACTGATAAAACATTAGGTATTATTCAATCGAATGCAGCAAAGCACTCTCAGATTCACCTGATTCAACATGAAAGAAACCTTGGTAACGCAAACTCTACATATGATGGTCTTTGTGCAGCTCAAGGCGATTATTTTTGTATTTTGGATGGAGATGATTATTATACCCACTGCGAAAAACTACAGCGCCAAATTGACTTCTTCAGAAACGATACCTTACATGAATACATAGCATCAGTACACTATTTCATCTTTGACCTAAATAACGGTACATTCAGCATGGTCAATCGAACAACTGAGACTGAATACAATTATATCGACTATATCCTACAGAAAACCATTTATTTTCATACAGCAACTTATATGTTCCGGAATGTTTTCCGTGACAATGTCCCTGGGTACTTGAAGTTTGATAAGTTTAGTGGAGATACTCCGCTCGTTTTTTTCCTTCTTCGCTTTAGCCAGAAGAAAACCAAAATTCTAGACTTTGTCGGGTCTGCCTACGTCTATTCATTGCAAGGAATCTGGTCAAGCATGAGCAGGGCCAAGCAGAAGGAATACCAGATTGGCATGCTGGAGAACCTAAAAGCTATGACTGACACCGATTTCGAAAAAGAGAGCTTGGATAAGTGGATCAATCAAGTCGAGACATGGTCATATGATGATAACGTTTTTGGGCTACCTAGCAGCATAGAGTTTCTGGTTAGGTCACTTCATGAATATAATCATCGATTATCACAGCAGTTGAATAATTTCAGCCAGAATAGAGTGTTTTATTCTCAGTATGTTGATAGCCTTTGTGCATCGCTTGGCTTCATAACCCGGCTAGAAAACCCGGAATGCATACTGAGTGCTGTAAAAGACAATCATATAGCTATCATTGTTAGTCAGATAACCAGCTCCGATGCAGATTTACTCGGTGATATTTCTAACATCATTGAGAAGCATCGCAATGAGGCAGTGAAACTTTTTATTACTGATTTGGTAGACGAAGAGATAGAAGAAGGAGTACAGCAAGTTTTTACGAGCTTCAACAATCTCTCTGTTGTTTTACTGCCTTATGCGTGTTCAGAAAGATTAAGACAATTATGTATAAAGCTCGCTGAGTTTGCACCATCTAGAGCATATTTTCTCACTTCATCGAATGATACGTATGCACAGGCTTTGTTACAAGCTGGCTTATGCCAAAATATTGCTGTACTCTCTTTAGGAAATGCTTATTCCAGCGGTATCACTAATCCGAACCTAGATTTGACTATTACAGGACAGCAGCTAGATAACTATATACTCGCACTAGATGATGATTTCTCATCATTCCAAGTAGTGAATGCTATAGGTAGTAGCCTGACTGAGAGCCGGTTGTTTGAAGGTCTATATGGAGAAGAAGGTAAGCTCGATCTACTTAAGAATAAGTATCAAGAATTACGTTTAGCTGAAAAAGCCATCAAACGCGAAACAGATGCTTACCAGATTATTCAGATTAAGAGATCTACCAGTTATCGAGCAGGACAGTTGTGTGCTCAAATACCTCGATTCATTGTTGAATTCACTCAGGACTCTTTTAAGCATGGGTTCAAACAAGCAGTTCAGATAAAAACAAGCAAAGTCAAGGAAAGGTATTTTGAGCTGCTAGACCCCTCTGAAGCTCTCAGAAGGGTGAATGAATCTGTTACATGGCGAGTTGGTCAAGTACTAACAATGCCATATCGAAGCCTATATCAGAAACCGCTTCTTCCAGTTTCGAAAAAACCCATAAAACTGCAGTTTCAAGACCAACAACAGATTTCAATAATTGACCAGAACTGGATTGAGTGTTTTCAAAGAATTGCTCTAAATGAACAGTGGCAAGACAGCATTCAAGTACTGTCTAAGACCTCTGAAATAGCCTTCTTCAGACTTTACACTGTTTATCGAGCTATCCAGTATGTTAAACCTAAACGAGTGCTCGTGATTGGTATCAGTAGTGAGACTATTCTATTTGAAAACTATGTAAAGATGAATAAGGACGCACTGTGTATGCTTGTTGACATTGATTCAGAGTCTCTCTCAAAGTACGATGATATGTCTGGATTCGTTACGATACCACTGACATCTTCTGAAGAGATCAGCCAATCTTTTGTTAATAACAGCTTTGACCTAGTTTTAATCAATAGTCTAGGATGCGATGGCAAAGCTAGCCAGCTCCTAGAAGAGGTATACCCATCATTAATAGATAGCATCCAAAAGGATTATGTGATTATCCTCAGCGGTTTGAATCATAGTTTATTTCAGAGGATAACTGAAAACATAAGCGACAGCCTGAATACAGCAGGTCTGCTTAGCTTCACAATTAGGTATTCATTCGAGAATGAATACTTCATCTGGTGTAGCGGCTGCTATTCCAACATATTGCTCAACTGAATACATCGGTTGTTGTTGGCTCTCTTGACAAAGGTTACAATCATTCAGAAGAGGAGTTCCCAAGTGTAAATCTGAGGTTAAGAAGACAGGCATAAACGCAAACTGGAGAAATAAAGGAGTATAAATTGATGGAACCAGTAAAAAAAGGGATCATCCTAGCTGGGGGTTCTGGAACTAGGCTTTATCCACTAACTCGAGCAGTATCTAAACAGCTACTGCCGATATATGACAAACCAATGATCTATTACCCTTTGTCTACCTTGATGCTGGCTGGCATTCGTGACATCCTAATTATCTCTACTGAAAGAGACCTGCCATATTGCAAAGATCTGCTTGAAGACGGCCACCAAATAGGTATGGAGTTCTCTTATGCAGTCCAGGAACAACCTAATGGTTTAGCCGAAGCCTTTTTGATAGGGGAGGAGTTTATCGCTAGTGACAGAGTTGCTTTAGTGCTCGGAGATAATATTTTCTATGCGCAAGGTTTGACTGACCTACTGAAAAAAGTTGTGAAAGACCTACAGGGAGCAACTATCTTCGGCTACCAGGTTAATAACCCTACTGAGTTTGGTATTGTCGAGTTCGAGCGAAATGGGAAGGTGCGGTCAATCGAAGAAAAACCGGCTCACCCGAAGTCAAACTACGCTGTACCTGGTCTGTATTTTTATGACAATCGTGTAGTACAGATAGCCAAGGAAGTTAGACCCTCTGAGCGGGGCGAACTGGAAATCACTGCAGTCAACAATGAGTACTTGCTAATGGGGCAGCTACAGGTTGAGATTTTTAACCGGGGGGCTATGTGGTTGGATGCAGGAACTCACGAGAGCCTATTTGAGGCTTCAAATTTCGTCTCAATTGTTCAGCGACGTCAGGGCAATTACATCTCATGTATCGAAGAAATTGCCTACCGCAGAAAGTACATTGACATAACCCAGCTCAAAGAACTAGCTGAACCGATGCGTAAAACAGATTATGGTCAATATTTATTAAAGATAGCAGAAGAAGGTGCACTGTGAAATCACTACTGGTGACTGGAGGAGCTGGGTTTATCGGTTCTAACTTCATAGTATTCATGTTGCAGAAATACAAAAGTATTCATATTGTCAATCTAGATGCGCTGACTTATGCTGGCAATCTCAGCAATCTCGAACAAATCAGCCAGGATACCCGCTATTCCTTCGCAAAAGGTAGCATCGGAGACCAGCAGTTAGTATCCGATTTGTTCAGTGAGTATCAGATTGACACAGTAGTAAATTTCGCTGCGGAAAGTCATGTCGATCGGAGCATTGTTGAGCCAGAGCTTTTCTTAGAAACGAACATCTTAGGTACACACACACTGCTTGAGAATGCTAGAGACAATTGGAGCAATGATCCAGGAAACAAGCATTGTCAAGAGTATCAAGAAGGGGTCAAGTTCGTTCAGATATCTACAGATGAGGTATATGGCTCGTTGGGAGATAAAGGTATGTTTACAGAGTCAACCCCCCTAGCTCCCAATAGTCCATATTCAGCCTCAAAAGCCTCTGCTGACCTAATCGTTCGAGCATACCATAAGACCTATGGCCTTCCAGTGAATATCACTCGCTGTTCGAATAATTACGGGCCTTATCAGTTTCCTGAAAAGCTGATTCCGTTAATGATTAACAATTGTCTACATGGTGACAAACTCCCTGTATATGGGGACGGCCTAAATGTTCGTGATTGGTTGTATGTGGATGATCACTGTAGTGCAATTGACGCAGTCATTAGTAATGGAGTGGTAGGTGAGGTTTATAACATTGGTGGCAACAACGAGAAATCAAACATTGAGATAGTTCGAATGATAATCAAGGCTTTAGGTAGAGACGATAGCCTGATTGATTACATCACAGATCGACCAGGCCATGATCGTCGATACGCAATCAACAGTTCAAAAATCACAACTGAGCTGGGATGGTCGCCAGCCTTCCCGTTTGAGACAGCGATAAACAAAACAATCGAATGGTATCTTGAGAATCAGACCTGGGTAGAACAAGTGACTTCAGGAGAATACCGTTCGTATTACTCACGATACTATTTCGAGTGAGTATTCTTGATAGATTTCTCGTAGGTGCTATCTTTGGAATGGTTTTTATGACAACACTTCTCAACTCTGTATTGATGTGAGTCCGTATGAATTGCTCATTTTTTGTTACATCATTGTAAGCCTCTTGTATTAACCCCGAGAATTCACAGGTGCAACATGACAGCTCAAGAGCCAAAGCAAATCGCCATACTGATACCGTGTTATAACGAAGAGATAACTATAGGCAGTGTGATTGATAGTTTTCATATAGAGCTGCCAGAGGCTCTGATATATGTCTATGACAACAATTCGACTGATAATACTGCACGGATTGCTCAAGAACATGGTGCTATTGTTCGCTTTGAACCTCGTCAAGGCAAAGGCAATGTCATTAGGCAGATGCTCAGAGATATTAATGCTGACTACTATGTTTTAGTTGATGGTGATGGCCAGCATCCACCAGAGACTGTACATGAATTATTAAAGCCACTACAAGAAAACTATGCTGATATTGTTATTGGAGATCGGCTGACAAACCAAAGCTATAGGAGGGAGAACAAACGCATCTTCCATCTCTTTGGTAATAATACTGTTCGCTTACTGATTGGTTTTCTCTATAACACAAGAATCAGTGATGCTCTTACTGGTTATCGAGCTATGAACCGGCATTTTGCTAAGACCTTGCCTATCCTTTCAAAAGGATTTGAAATAGAAGTCGAAATGTATATTCATGCTGTTGACAAAAATTGGCGAATTGTCGAGGTACCAATAGAGACACGTAGCAGGCCGGAGGGTAGTATCTCGAAATTATCAACAATTCGCGATGGTTTGAAAGTACTGGCAGCGATACTATCTCTATTCAAAGATTACCGGCCTCTTGTACTCTTCACATTTATCGGATCTGTACTTGTTTTAGCTGGTATATTGTTCGGTGTTCCAGTGATTCTGGAATTCTTTCAGACAAGCTTAGTAGAGCGTTTTCCGACTGCGATACTTGCAGTTGGTTTAGTGCTTTCAGGCTTGCTCTCTTTAACTTGTGGGATTGTATCTGACACAGTTGTCAAGAGTTATCGCAAGCAATACGAACTAGAAGTACTCAAAGAGAGTAGAGATGCACAAAAGGAGCAGACCAAATGAGATCTGCTCCTATAATTGCGACCAATGATTTAGTACAAAGCTAGAGTACAGGTACCAATTTCCATTTCTGGGCAATCGTATTATTTGGTGTATATATCCATACATTAGTGAAATTCTCACTACTGGCACCAACAACGTCTAGCACACAACCCTGTCCTGTTGCTGAGATTATCGTATAGCTACCATCAACGTTTTCAATGACTCGCCACATTTGAGCTGTTGTTCCATTTGCAGTGTATTGCCAGACATTTGTACCAGCTTCAAAACTACCACCTGTAACATCTACATACAGTCCTGATTGGGGATTGATGATCCAATAGTAACCAGTTGCAGGGTTGAAGCGAAATTCGAAGACCTGCGCTGGGGTGTTGTTAGACTGATAGATGTTGATGTTTCCACCATCGACTAACGAACCACCTAGAACATCCAAGACCATCTCAACCGAAGGTTTCGAAACCTCTGAAACTACTTTATATGTACCGTCAGCAACAGTCTGAGAGACTTTATTTAAGTAGAATTTCTGGGCATTAGTCTGGTTTCCAGTATAGACCCAAATATTCGTTCCAGACGTATTCCCACCATATTGCATATCAAGGTATAAACCATTGCATGCTGAAATCAAGTAGCAGGTTCCATCTCCGTCTCCCGTATCTAAGGGATACCATTTTTGAGCGGCGGTATTATTACGTTCCCACTGATGGACATTGGTTCCAGGATCCTGCTTAGCACTGTCTACGTCTATAACTTTTCCGGTAACGATGTTTTGGATGTAGTAGTAACCTCCACCTGCTGATATAAAGCGGAAAGTCTGTGCTGGTGAGTAATTATTCGTCCAAGCTTGGATATTTGCGCCATTTGTCGCCGAACAACCTGTTACATCGATCACAAGGTTCTGGTTCAACTTTGAGCTGATGGTATAAAGCCCTTCTCTACCAACACCCAAACTGGCATCCTCGCTTCTAACGAAAACATACGATGAGCCATCCCATTTATAGAATGTTATGGTGAAGGCGGTCGCATCCCAGATAGCAATAGTGTACTCATCGTTAACCGAGCTGATAAAGGGGTCAGAGAATTCGACCAGATAATATCGATGACTGGTGGTTGGGCAAAGAGCTTGGATATTTGCTGGTTTGGTACTGTTCACACGTGATACCCAGGCATCCATATTCTCATATAGCGGGTTAGCCAAGCCTTGAGCTCTAGTCATATCGAACATGAACTTGCCCATACCGACTGGCACACTTGTGTATGTGGTGGAGTTGTATCCAGAAAGATATATCTCGGGGTAGAAGAAAAGGATAAACTCAGCTGGTATCGATGAATAGATGTCACTAATCAATAATGAGTCTAGCATGGCTTGTTTAGCGGGATCCATTTCGGTTGGTGAAGCGGGGTGGCCTTTGTAATAATAGACGTAGTCATCACCAAAGAAAGCCATGGTCAATCGAGCGTAATCTGGTAACTCATCCCTCTCGTAAGCTGGCGCTGTTCCTAATAACACCATAATTTCTTTGCCCGAATCGCCAGCTTCAGGAAAATATGTGTCGCTTAGATTGAACAGAGACTTAAACGCTGCAGTGGTGGTTGGGTTGCTAGAGAAACTATTCAGCTTGTCCATAATACTGAACTGATAAACCTTCGAGTTAGTGCTTGGATTCATAGAACTCGTAAAACTTGAGTCACCGCTGCTAAAAAGCTGGTAGCGGGTTACCCACCAGACAGCATTTGGTTCAGCACTAATTGCTGCATAAACATAGTCATTACAATAATGCAAGGTAAACCCTGTATCAGCTTGGCCATTTGCATAAGCACGTTCTTTTGCTGAATTCCAAACTGTAACCATATCCGAGTTAGTTTGTTGTGGATTTGACCCAGCATAAACAGTATTGAATTTGTTATATGAAAACACACCATCAGATAGCACAATGATTTTGTACTGGTTTTGTGGGATTCGATTAGCATAAAGTATGGATTGTGTCATACCTATATAAATATCTGATACATAAAGGTTAATATGCGCTGCTGGGTTCATCGAGAAGAGTTCAGCAACATAATCTGACATCACCGCAGAATGATCTCGGAAATTATTCCCTTGTTCCGTAGCATCACCCTGATAGCACAATTCCGCTTTGGTCATGAATGGTAAACCATAGACTCCATTAGGCAGTTTATCCCAGTTAATACTATCAGGTCGCTCTAGAACAAAGATAGTTGGGATGATATTACTTGAGCTGTCATACTGAATCGCTGATGGGCCAAACAACGAGATAGCGAACATCGTTGCTGGTAAGGTTCCGCAAGGTAAGGCGATATTATACTCATTGGCAGTAACACCTACAGTCACAGAATCCCCTGTAGCAATCAGTGTGTTGTTACTTAAGAACTTCGTACTGACTGTGAACTTACCATAATCAGCAAAAGGCATGACAAAGCTGTCTGTAGCGTTGTTAGTCAACTCTGTCAATGAAATCGTGAAGACAGGGTTCCGAAGAACACTACCTTTGTAAAACATCCTAGCATCAACAGTGATTGAATCAATACCGAGCATCTCTAGTAGACTGATATTAGGTAGTGACACCTTGACATCAGAGCTATTTGGGACTTGGTCAAAGTCTACATGGTAGGGATAAGTGCTGGCTAAAGGTTCAATACCATCCTCTGCTGGTTGAGATTCAGCCTGCTCGTCAGTGCTCTGTGAGTCGGCCTCCCCTTCTTGATCCGGAATGATGGCACCAGCTGTCTCTTCAACAGGGTCTTGACCGACTTCAGAATCACTAGACTCGATTGCGAGGTCAGGAATCTCATCCGCAAAAACTGTGCCTAAACTACTGAAAGCAAGTACGAAAATAATGGTAACGGTTAAAAGCTTGGTAATACTGTTAAACTGACTCCCCCTGTTTGGTTTCCTTTCTCCTAACATAGACTTGTTCTCCTAACTGGGCTGAATGTTATCACAAATAATCTGACGATTATAATACACAATGAGTATAGAACTATGTCTAAAGCTTTTGTTGCGCAGATGCGTCACCATGATTTGACTCTAGACTTATAACCTCTTACAGAAAACCTAAGAAGGCGTCATTCAAGTCTCTAGAGTAATGTCAATAACCAATTCTGAGCTGGAGTACCATTCGGAGTATAAGTCCAGAGGCTAGTGTAGTTGGCTGTATTGCATCCTGGAGCATCTAGCGCCATGCCTGAATGTGCTGCGTAGAACCGATAGCATCCGTCTACCTGCTCAATATACCAGCGTTGAGCATAAGTATTGTTTTGGCTGTATTGCCAGACATTTGTTCCAGAAGAGAGTCCAGCACCGGTCACATCAACAGCTTTCATTGATCCGATGTTAATAATCTGATACATACCGCTAACAGGATCAAAGGTGATACGAAACTTTTGGGCATTAGTATTGTTGAATTGCCAGAGTTGGATATCCGCCATGTCTGCAGAAGACCCTCCAGCAACATCTACAACCTGCTGGGGAGAAACAGCAGCACCAATGGTGTAAACACCATCAGGTACCCGTGATTCTAGTTTGCTACTGAGCCGGAATCTTTGGGCGTTTGTGTAGTTGATCGAATAAAGCCATAAGCTGGTTCCTGGGGTAGTGCTAGCTCCTGGAACATCAATGCATAGATTCGGATTCAGTTTAGGTCTAATCAGATAACTGCCATCATCTAGCTCTTCAATCAGCCACTTTTGAGCATCGGTACCATTTGGTTGATATTGCCAGATCTGTTGGCCCTGATTAGCTTGGGCACAAGGCACATCCAAGACCTTTCCTGATGAGGGGTTTTTGATGATGTAATAATCACCGGTTCCATCCAGAGTTATTTGGAAGACTTGAGCTACTGTATGGTTACTGGTATAAGAGATGACTGAAGCCTCGTTAGCTTTTGATGCTCCAACAATGTCAATTACTAGATTACTCCCCAACCCAGTACAAAGGGTGTAGAAGCCTTCAAGAGTGATCACAGGCGGTTCGGGTATTTGTTCAAGAGCTTTCTGAACTGCTTGTTCAGCATTGACCCGGCCAAAACCAGCCAGTACTCCGGCATCCACACCGAAAGGAATAGCTGTATCCAATAGAATCTGCTTGACTTCGGCAACACTCAGGTCTGGATTAGCAGCCCAAACTAAACAAGCAATCCCTGATACTACAGGAGCTGCCATCGATGAGCCGCTCTTGGTTCCATAATCATCATTCACATAGGGAAAAGCCGAGGTAAAGCTGGTGCTATAAATGTTGATACCAGGAGCGCAGATATTCTTATTAGAGTTTATATCGTACTGAGCAGGTTTTTGCTTGTTGATATCGATTGGCATCACCGAGAATACCTCTAACCAGTCTGATGGATATAAGGCATCGCTTCGATTACCATTTCCAGCTGAAGCTACAGTCAGGATCCCTCGATTACCTGCCTTGATGATTTGGTTATGCAGCAAAACGTCATAATCACCGGATGCATATTCACCCAGGCTCATGTTCACTACCCTGATATTGTTCAGAACATTAGTTTCCTGTAAGCTAAAGAGGTAGTCATAGGCTCGGATCAGAATTGCAGTGCTGGATTCCAATGTGCTACCTTGCAGAGAGAACACTCGAATGGGCAGAATATTCGCATTATATGATATTCCAGCGCCGCCTTTTGCGTTGTCTGCGGTAGCAGCAGCAATCCCTGTTACATGGGTACCGTGGCCAGATGAACTCAGCTCACCGCAAGCACCTGGTCCTTCTGTGCTGATGGAGTCGATCAAAGGCTGGATGGCTACAGCATCCCAGGCATTCGCAATATCGATGTTGTCTATTAGGTCTTCGTGGTTGATGTTCACACCGGTATCCATTACCACTACGGTTACCTGGTGGTTTGTTTTAGCCAGGTCCCAAGCTTGGTAAGCATTCGCACCCTCCAGCCACCACCATTGTGTCGCAGCGCCTAGTAAGGGGTCATCAGTGGTCTCTAATAATGAATAGATATAGTCAGGCTGTGCTGCTAGTACACCGGGCTCTTCCAAAGCCTGGGTTATCGCCTCCTCAACACTGACCTCTGCGGTGATCTCAACCAAGGCGATCTCATTACCTTGGTTGTCCTCAGTTATCGACACTATCTCTTCACTGATTGCTTCTAGACCAGCCAAATCAGCATTGTTATCGTATGTGATGATAATCTGGTCACTCCGATATTGGGACGGGTCACCGATATCTAAAGGTGAGCCGTTGTCTGCTTCTGGAGTATCAGCAAACGATGATGGTATTGACATTGCAGCAAATACTAGAGCTAAAAGCACTGATAAGAATAGATGCCATCTGTTCTTCATATCAAAACCTCTCTTTTAACAAAGACCCCCGGTTAGTTCCGAGGGTCAAAGTATAACTTGTTGGCTGGTTATCTCCTATTCAGAATACCTGGGTATGATATAACTTAGACTTGGAGTGAATTTCTGCGAGTTATAGAAATCACCCATCATTCGAGCAATCTTTCTAGCCCAAAGATGGTCTGTAGCATATTGGTGCCAGCCATAGACACCATGCCTGTTGCTGTATTCATAATCCCACTTCATCGCATATAAGGTAGGTTGGTTATAATTACTATATGTAACTCCGTTGCGTTGGTATGTCGGGTAATAGACCTGCCTGTAGATATAGTTCTCGACAATCCACTTTGCTCCACCAAGGATGGCCTTATCAACAGAATCCCAGCCGTTACGAATAGCATAACTAGCCCCACCACTATAGGGGCTGGAGTCGTAAGCACCGATGCCGAAGAAATTGTGGTAGATACCTGCAGGGTATCTATTGCCATCAATGGCTGATCCATCATAGCTGATGCTTTTTGCTAGAGCTGAGGTTCCCCAACCAGATTCCAAAGCACAATGAGCCAGTAAATAGACCTCATTAATGTTGTAGGTCTGCGCTGCCTGAACAAAAGCGCTACCCTTGCCAAACAGGTTGCTGCTGGCAGGAGCGTTTGCTTGAATGATCGCATCAAGTTGAGCCCCTGTCATTCCGGTATAACCTCGAAGGTCAGCAAATTGGTAAACACCATAACGGTATTGGGAGTGTCCCGGGTAGGAGTAATCTTGTTGAGTCAATCCAGGATCTATTACATCCCTCAGTTGTTGGTCGGTGATATTGCTGATGTATGAATTACCAGCCCGCTGATACTGGATCATCTGGTTCACAGAGATACTCATTGGCAAGGTATAGGAGCTACCTAGACTGTTGAAACGAAAAACCTGGCTAGCAGTGTTATTAGGAAGGTATGCATAGATAGGTGTTGAGTCTGCAGTGCTACCACCTTCCAAGGTCAGGCAGTACTGGCTATTTCCTCCAGCACTGAAGACTCTGAAACTACCACCACCTATATACTCAATTATCCAGAGCTGTTGCCAGTAAGTGTTTCCTCCCCAACTAGTGTATAGCTGAACAACACCCCGAGGAGAAAAGACAGCGCCATCTACATCAAGTGATTTATTAGAGTTAGCACCAATTATGCGGTAGAAATTTCCAGCGAATTCTAGCCGAAAAACCTGAGCAGATGTTCCATTATCTTGATAGATAGTCAGTCGGGCACCGTTGTTAACAGAATTACCTACGATATCCCAAACCTTGTTTGGGTCTATTGCACTTCTGACAGTGTAGTATCCTTCTGGCAGAGCTGGAGTGGGCTTGAAGCTCCATCTTTGTCGTGGTACTGCATCCATGTAGGCAAATTGCAGTTTCGTACCCACAGCCGTGCTTCCTCCTGCGACCTCCAGTGTTGTTCCAGTACCAGAGTTGACAAAGTAGTAAAAGCCATCTCCAGCAAGGCGAATTTGCCAGAGTTGGGTACTGAGGTTCTGATCTTGTGCAAGAACGACTGAGCTATTCTGAGCAGTAACCAACAAACCCGAGTTCAGACAGTCTAGCTTGTATATATTTCCTGATACATTCTTCAAGTAGAATTTTTGGGCGACTGTATCATTTGCTTGATACATCCAGACTGGAGTACCGTTACTCATCCCGTTGTACATGACATCCATAACAGTACCAACAGCAGATCTGATCTCGTAGGTTCCCTCATCGACTACTAAGCATGGAGTAAACGACCATTGTTGACTGACTGCGCTACTCCAGGTAAAGGTTTGTGCTGGTGTTTGGTTGGTAATTGCTCCCGAAGGTGCACCAAGCGCTAGACCACTATGTGCTGCGAGAATCTGGTAGCATCCGCCTCCTATAGCTACAATCGACCATTTCTGGGCATTAGTGCCATTTGACTGGTAGATATTGACTTTTGAACCATTACTGGCACCAGCACCTAGCACATCAAGTACTTTGTTTGACTGGACGTTGGTGATAGTGTAATAACCAGTGGATGCATCGAAAGACATCATAAAACGTTGAGCTAGGGTTTTGTTCAGAGAGTAGTATTGTGCGACAGTGCCATCTAACGATGAACCTCCAGAGATATCTAAAACCATATTGGCAGCCAATGAATTTACGTAATAGGTACCATCAGGTATCACAGGTGCTACTAGATTGATACTAAAGCGCTGAGCTAGTGTGTTGTTGCTTGTATAGATGGTCAATTGAGCACCGTTGGTAGCTATTGCTCCTGGTACATCAAGACAAAAAGTTGGGTTTATTTTTGAGGCAATCTTATATCCTGAGCTGTCTTGGGTGATGATCCATTTTTGGGCATCAGTTCCATTGAAGGCATATTGCCATACGGGTGCTCCATTAAAAACCTGAGCGCCAGGGACATCAAGAACCAAACCAGAATTGATATTGCGGATTGTGTAACTGCCATCAGTATTGGTGAGTATCTGAAAACGTTGGGCAGTACTGTAATTATTGCTCCAGAGCTGGTACCTTGCTTCACTTTTCTGGGAGCTTCCTGGTATATCAAGAAGCATATTACTGTTAATTGCAGACGATATAATGTAGGCACCCCCACTTGGCGCTGAAAGAGGTTCAATACCAGAATCTTGTAAGAGGGGAGACAAGCCTGAATCAATAGCATTTGATGGAACAGTGTCGCTATTCGTATCTGCTGCTTCATCGGTCTGAGAGTCTTCAGGAGTCTCGACACCTGGTGACTCTGGTTGGTCAGCGTAAGCAGTCGTTGGGATCTGTGGAATAATTCCAAAAACCAGAGCTAATAACAATGTGATAACACCTGGCAAGCGCAAGAGATGGTGTTCTTTTGGGGATCTGCAAGGTTTAGTACTCATCTGTTTCCCCGTTCTTATGGGATTTATTCATAATAGACATTTCATTCTAGTTAAAAGAGAGAAACTATAACTAATACGTTCCCGTCCTGACACATTCATGCAGCTACTGGAATTTGACTATAATAGACTGATTAGCCAGTCAAAGGTCTACTTAATTATTCATCCGTGGTTTTTACACGTGGATGAACTGCTATCTCAAGCAATTATGAGAATAGCTTAAAAGTCTGATGAGCTTGCTCAAAGCTGCTTAGCCACTTCTAGGAATTGTTAGTATTTGTGATCATTTCTGCATCAGCGCATGGTATAGTTTCCTGTAATTCAGGGACTGGTTTGTATTGGGGATTATATGTATAAACGTTGCCTAAAGACTGTCTTAACACTTGTTGTTATTCTGATGTGTTCACTACCAACACAATTTGCTTTTTCTGATCCAATCAGTACTATAAGTTTGCCAGAAGACTCGTCAACAAAAAGCGAACCTGCTGAAAATGAATTTAGTGCTGTTGAAGGCCAAAATATAAACGAAAACGAAGAAGTCGATGATGCCATCCCTCTCGAAGAAGAGGCTAATAAAACTGATGATAATTCTGATGAAAGTGAAAACGACTCAGAAAACACCCCTCAATCTGAAGAAGAGCAGTCAGGAATATCGCTTTTAGCGAATCGTTACGATACTCCATTAGCTGCTGGCAGGTACTATATTCGTCCTGTGATATCAGAAACACGCGTACTTGAGGTAGCTGGTGGCTCAAGTAATGACTGTGCTTATATACAGATTTCTGCACTGAGTATGACTCCTCGACAGCGTTTTGATGTCAGTTATGATGATCAGACAGGTTTTTATACGATAAAGAGTGCTAATTCTGGAAAATCACTTGATGTACCTTGGGCCAATACAACTGTTGGGACAAAGATCTGGCAATATAGCGCAAACACAACAAATGCTCAAAAGTGGGTTATAAAAGCAGATACTCAGAGGCCAGGAGCTTTCATCATCACCAGTGCACTCTCTACCTCAGAGCAGCTAGTGTTAGATATAGCTGGTGCCATGAATACAGACGGTAACAGTTTGACGATATATTCTATGAATGGTACTGCGGCCCAGTCTTTTGTATTCATACCTGAAGTCGCTTTGAGCACACCTGGAAATTATGATCTTGCAGATGGGTTCTATACGATTACCTCCAGCTTGCCTGGAGGTCTTGTCTTAGATATAGCTGGAGCCAGTGAAGCAGATGGTGCCGCTCTGCAGTTGTATTCCGCAAATAACACACTTGCTCAAGTGTTCCATATCAAAAAAGACAGTGACGGGTTTTATTCAATACATCCAGCCAACACAACAGCTGCTCTAGATGTCCAATACGGTAATTTACTTGCTGGTACACCAATCTGGCAGTATTCTAGCAACAACACCGCTGCACAACGCTGGGCCTTGAACATAAATACAGACGGTAGCGTTACCTTTATCTCTAAGGTAAGTGGTTTGGCATTGGATGTTTGCGGTGGCAGCAACAGACCTGGTACCTTACTTTGGCAATGGTACCCGAATGGCACTCCTGCACAATGTTTCTATCTTACAGCACCGAAACCGATAAGTGGCTATGTAACTTTTACCCCCTGGACTCAGCCAGCCAAGCGTATTGATGTAGTCAATGGGTCACGCATCAATGGTTCGAATATCCAAGCGTACCAGGCAAACAACTCTTTAGGGCAAACCTTTGAGGTCAAATTGATCAGTGCTGGAGTGTATGCATTTCGCTCGGTGAACTCCGGGTGCTACATCACAGCTGGAAATGGTAATGTTCATCAAGAAATCGGTGATGCTGCTGGCGCCAACGACGCTCGTAATTATGCTCCAAAAAACTCTCAGCTTTGGCTACTCGATTATGCTCCTGGCGGTTACACTTTTAAGAGTGTCGCTACTGGTCAAGCCATGACCTTGACTACTGGAGGTATGGATGGACATGACATACGTCTAGCTAACCCGAGCGCAGCGCAAACCCAAGTCTTCAAGATTACACAGACATGGTTGCGACCACTAGCTAAAACATACACTATAAATAACATATACGGTTTATGTATCGATTCTAGAGACAGCAGTATTAGCAACGGTACAACAATTCAAGCCGCCACTGCTAACAATGGTGCGGCTCAGAAATGGAACATAAAGTACGCCTACGATGATTTATTCACCATAAGTTGTGTTCGCTCGCAAAAGGTCGTTGATATTCTATATGGCTCAACAGCAAATGGAGCTGCTGTTCAGTTATACGATTACAATGGCACAGCGGCACAGTTGTGGAGGCTAATCCCTTCAGGAGACGGATGGTTCTATCTGCAATCTGCTAGTGGGATGTATTTAACAGTCAATGGCTCACAGCACGGAACAGCGGCGACGGTATCTAGAGAGATCACTGGAAGCATCCAGAGATTCCGTTTTGAGGAGACTACCTATTATGGGTACTCGGGTACTTACGTTGAGGTGAATCTTTCAACCCAAAAACTGATTTATATCAAGAACGGTGTCTTACTGGTAGCTTGTGATGTTGTTACTGGCAAACCTTCAACATCCACTCCTACAGGGTCTTTTCGGATACTTTACAAACAGCGAGACACAGTGCTGGTTGGTCCCGGCTATGCCTCTCCAGTCAAGTATTGGATGCCCTTTACCAACACGGGGGTTGGTCTGCATGATGCCTCCTGGCAACCATGGTTCGGTGGCAATCGATATACCTATGCCGGCTCTCATGGCTGTGTGAATATGCCAGAATGGGCAGCTCGCGACCTCTTCAATGTGATCAGTGCAGGAGATACCGTCTGGGTGCATTGGTAACACAGGCTGATTGAAACTCAAAAAAAGCATGCCATGTATTAGAGTATGTTCCAAGTTTGTACTAAATAAATCAATCAAACACTGTCAATATTAGCGAAGTAGGTTATACCAACAGCACTCAGTCTATGTAGTAATGGTTTAACGTATTATCTCAGATGCAAACATCCTAAAAGCTTTACTTTGGATTCGATGGAATTAACTTGACAACCAACCCACCGGAGACTTTCAATTCAGTGTTTTTATTAAGCCTAACGTTTTGGATAGACTCAGTGTAGAAATTGCTACCATCGTCGATCCCAAATACTTCATTGACTCCTTCATTGAACATGTTCGATGACGAGAGATTTCCATGCCCTGAAACTGCAATTATAGTGTAAACACCAGGTTCAAAGTCTTGGCCAGCAACATAGTTCCCTGATGCCAGTTCAACTGCAGCTTCTTCATTCTGTTCGCGGCCTGTATAATCTGATTGTATTTGCGTGAACGTTAGCTCGATAACCAGTCTACCGGATACCGACAATACCGTATTTTTTGGTAAGCGTAAGCCATTGAACTCACTGGTATAGAAACCTGAGCCATCATTTATACCGAAGATTTCATTAATTCCACCGGAGTACATATTAGAGCTGGAAAGATTACCACCACCTGACACAGCGATGACATTACAGGTTCCTGCAGGGATATCTACACCAGCCGTGTAATGACCATCCGTCAGAGTGTAGACTGTCGCTACTTGTGAATAGTCTGGCGCTTGTGTGTTTGTGTTCTGGTCAGGCGAAGAACCATTATTTACTGCTGAATCATCTGCTGTGTCGGTACTACTATCTGGTTCATTATCGGAATCGATCTTTCCACCGCTGTCACCAGATTGAGCAACATCGTCTGGTTTTGGTTGGTTGCTTTGCCCATCTCCACCAGTAGCTGCACCATAAATCCCTAATACCACCACAACTATAATCACCCAGAACCACCATTTTTTGTACACTGGAGGTTTCTTAGCACTTGGTTGCTGATACTGCCCAGGATTATTTGGAAGACCATTAGTTGATTGGAATTGTCCTGGTTGTTGGTTTGCTGGTGGTTGGGTTGGTGTTTCCCACCCTTGTTCTGGCATATCTACTCCCATCGATCAACCACTCTCTACAATAAAAGAATAATATCATAAACGAATGCTATTATCTGAACACCTACAAGGTTGAGTCTCATTTAGATTGTTGTGACATATGCCAAGGCCCACATCTCCATCACTCAAGAACCATGAAAGTAGTTAAGGGCCTGTCACTTTGTACAGGCCCTTAACTAATCGATTGTTTAATTTTGCTGATGGTATTCATTCATCAGTAGTTGAACTCTTTTGTTTAGGGGTATCAGTTTCTTCCGAAGGTTCTGTGGGGGACTGTTGTTCAAGCGGAACAGTTGAGCTTGGTACTGGTAGCTGGTCTGACTGTATTGGCTGCCCTTGTGGAGCTGGTTGGTTTTGTATATAGGCCTTCTGCATCTGTATTTGTTGCTCTTGAGCCTGAAGGTATGCTGCTTGGCGAGCTGCTTGCTGACGTTTTTGCTTGGCCTGGTAGGAAGCTGATTTGCGGTACGCTCTAAAGCTGCTTCTGATCATAATCACGATCAACCAGACAATTAACCCGACAACAGCAAGCAAGATGATTACTGGAGCAGCTCCAGCAAGGAAGACGACAGCATCCTCAAAGAACAAGCGTAGATCTCTCATCGATCGAGTGAAAGCATCAGACGCTCGCTCTCCCAGTGGCTCTCCATCCTTGCCGATGGTCTCCGGTGTAATTAACTCGACTAGGTTGATGTCGATAGTGGAGTAATCGACCAGCTGGTCGTAGAGGCGCTTGTCGCTCTGTAGGCTGTCCAAATCAGCCAAGACACTGGATAACTCACGTTCAAAAGCAACGATATCCTCGGCTTTCTCCGCATCTAAGAGATAGCCCATCAGACGTTCTTTACGCAGTTCGAGCATGGCGATGCGGGCCTCGGTATCGTAATAGCTAGCAGTCAAGTCTTCGGAATACCTGTTCAGGCTGGTAACAACACCAATCTCTGAGATGGTGGTGAGAAAAGAGTCGAATCCAGTGGCAGGGACCTTAACCGTGAGCTGCGTGTGACGCCCTAAGGTGTTGGAGTAAGATGACTCGTCTGTGTAGCGCTCCGTTGATACATAACCTCCGGATTGGTAGACCATTGTGACGATGGTTTGGTAATCGGCATCGAAATTCTTGGTGTTGATTGATAGATCAGCCCAGAAAGTGACCTTGTGGCCTGTTGCTGCGTTATCGGTTTCTGCATTGACGCTGATGCCACCGTAACTACCATCCGACTCACCAGGAGTTAGGGGTGAATTGATACCTGATGAGGTATCGCTGAGGTAATGATTATCCACATCAGCGTTGTAGGAGTCGGAGCCACTATTCAGCATGACCGGGTTATCATTAGAGACATAGTCATTTGTTTGTTTGCCACTAGCATTCTGGCCACAGGCGGTTAGTGACAGTAGTAAAGCGATAACGAGTGTGACTGCCAGCAGTCGTTTGGTTAATCGTTCTTTCTCCCATTTATCCATGTTGTTTCTCCTACCTCTTGCATTGGTTTCTCCTTTGGTGATTGACATTCTATTACGAAAAAGACATAGAACTGATGAC
>JGI24696J40584_12961667_pt1 | contig 30675 bp, 26 predicted proteins | sample TergutCo191P4_FD_40584 | JGI IMG/M metagenome (IMG submission 40584)
CCTAGCCTATTTTAAGAATCAATCAACAAATAACGCCATAATCTAACGACTGCTTACTCAACATTCATGCAATCGGCGTGGGATTACATGAATGTTATTTTTTGACCAAAAAGACGGTTTTAGCCAAGTAGGCACTATATCGGCTTTGGGACAAAATTATTGGTTTTCTTTGTTTAGAATTTTTTCATCTTCATACGTTAGTATGATGTCTCTTGTATAGACTTCTGCGTTGTATTCTTTTAAAAAAGCCAGTACTTTTTCTAAATCAGACTCTAGTATAATTATGACTCCGCGTATGAGTTTAATGTGTGCAATGTCTTCCATTAAGCCATGTCGGTGATGTTTGTACTTGCCTTTATGATTAGCCGTATCTTGGCCGTAGAATTTCTGCACAAAACGGTTGATAAAGGTAGGACTGGTTTTCTCCCCATTTTCTGCATTTTTGTAAACACGAAAAACCACCAGTTTACCTTGCATAACTATACCCTTGCCTATCTTACATATTAACTTTGTATGCGTTATTAACACGCATAACCTTATAAACCTGACGCCACATAAATACAACAGGCGAACAACAAACGGCAACAACAACCAAAAAACAGCAACAACTAAACACTGTTATAAGGCAACTAAAAGTCAAAGAATACAAATACCAAGAGCAAACCCAAAACCCATGGACTGGACAAACTATGATTTAGCGTAGACAAGTGAAATAAACGACATACTCTTACTCATACGCGACATTGCAAACCAAGCCGTCATCAACCTTGACCTACCACCCAACGACGACTCAACAGAGCGTAGTAAAGGTCCCGGTCGACCAAAATACAGTCCTGTAGATGGAGCCAAAATAGTAAGGATGGCACAATATTTTGGTTTATCCAACCGCGTTGCGCAGGGCTACATGCTACTCTTTAAAGAAAAACTAGGCTTCACCACCGTTTATAGCTATAAAACAATAGAGCGCGCCTACAGCGACATAGAGGTAAGACAGGTTTTAGAAAAAGTTTTTGAGTTAACAAATGTTCCTGTTGCGGATTTGGAGCACGAATTTGGGCCAGACGCTACAGGCCATGCTACGTCTTGTAAGCAGAACTATGAAACCGATCGTGCTAAAGACCAAACAAGCAAGGCTACGAGAAAGCCCTCTATATGACGGCCTCAAATACAAGGTTATTGCGTCTTTTATATTTGCAAGTAGGGCTACGGATCATGAGTCGCCTTATTTTGAGAGGTTACTACGGGAGACGGCTTGTCGGTATGGTCGGTTGGATTTGGTGGGTGGGGATGTGGCGTATTTGTCGCGTCGTAATTGTGATTTGGTAACTGCGTTTGGTGCGGTGCCTAGGTTTTATCCCAAGAAGGGTACTACGCTTCGTCAAAAGGGCAGTGCTGCTTGACGTAAGATGCTACAGGATTTGGTTTCTGATCCGCAAAAGTGGCTAGAAGATTATCATAAGCGCTCTAATGTTGAGGGTTGTTTTTCAACTTTAAAACGGGATAATCCTTTACCGTTACGCAAAAAGCTTGTTGCTCGTAAAGAACAAGAAGCCTTCACCCGTGCTTGTAACCTAAACATCAAACGGTTATGCTACCTGTACTACTTGGAAGACATAAATGCAAGAGAAAGCTGGCACAAATAATATTGTCCCAAAGCCCACTATATCAGAAGTTTCACATACATGATGAATTATTGGTACAATTGACTGCAAAATTCACATTGTAGGGACGCATCATATCATTTATTGTACATGTTTGTTGGTGTGTTGTCGGAAATTATGCACCCTATCATGTTGGTTTTACCATACGAATTGTATATGCCTCCGTATGTAATTTAACGAACAGGTTTATGTTTTTTGTTAAAATAATACATGTATTTGTATTCACCATTATATGGGCATAGTTAAATGGAAAGATAGATTTATATGCACAGTTATAATTTAATGTAATGTAGCAAAAAATATGTTGGAGAAACATTTATGAAAAAAAATGATCTACAAAAAATCATAATAACCATGGTATCATTATTACTTGTTGTTAGTTATTTTACAACACCTATAAACACCGCTACAGCACAATCTCAAAACGGAGACCAAACAAACCCCACCACTCGAATTCCCCTAAATGAAGGAGCAACTATTCGCGGACGCCCTGATCCAAGGGACTGGGATAATATCTTAATAGGAGTTATATGCCTTTCATGTAAAGAGAACAATTGTACATGTGAAGAGACTCCATCCTACTGGCATTTGCAATACTCAGGTTCCATTGCACAAGTACAGGGCATACATATAACATTCATCAATAAAACCAGCGCCACCACATTTGACTGGAATCAAACTATGGGTTACTCCAGAAATAGGACAACCGGTGACGAATGCTGGATAATAACAGCGCCAGCTCAGTACACGATTAACTTTGACGACGTAGAGAACAACTATGCACTAGTGCGAATGGGCAATAATACCGGCGGAATCTTCACGGCCGAATATGAGGCGGGCATCATCTCTTGTTTTTGTGTTCCTGAGTATACGTGGGGTGGACTTGTTGCAATAGTTGCTTGTTTTGCAGCCTTAGGAATGTTTTACATGGTCAAAAATAGAGGGAACATAAGACAATTAAAAACTTAAAACTCTAAAAGTATAACTATACTGTGTAATAGTGTGTAAATATCCGTTGAGGTCACAATTGTGTGGCGCAACGCGTTTTACACTATCTATCACATAGTTTAACTAAAAAAGAGTGGTGGAATTGTTATTTGAGTTTTGACTCAGATTATGTGGATGTCTTGTTGTTGGTGTTATTGTTCTATCTGTTGTGAGCTGACGTTTTTTGTGTATAGTTTAAGTCGGTGTTGAATTGGCTTGTCGATTGTGTGTTTGATTTATTCAGTTAGTTCTAAGGCTTTTCCGCAGCAAGTGATTTTACATGATGAATCACAGGTGCAGGGGCTTTCAACTAGAATTTTTAATCCACATTTTTTACACTCGAGTTTGTCGCCTTTTTTACTTGTCACAATAGCACTCTCCAAATGTTACTTATTTTAATGAAAAACTGTCTAATAAAAATAGCTTTTTTGTTTTTGAGGTAAAAAGAAAAATATTGAGCTTTGTCTATGTTTACAGTTGATATGTATGTTGGAGACTTTTTATGTTCATTTGGTGTTTCAAAATAGGGTGGGTAGTTGGTCGGTTAATTTGCCTTTTTTGTGTGATATGTGTGGAGTTTGTTGTAGCCTTGAGGATTTTTTGACTGCTGGAAAAATTCACGGGTCTTCTGATGTGGATTGTGATGTTTATGCTAAATTTGATGCTTTAAAGGAGGAGTTGGGTGTGTTGTTTGAGCGGGGTGAGGAGGAGTATGAGCGTTATGTTGCTGGTGTTAAGTGTCCTTTTCAGCGGGGTAATGTTTGTTCTATTTATTCTATTAGGCCTGATGGGTGTCGGCAGTTTCCTAATACGCCGTTTGGTATGTTGTCTGAGGATTGTGCTGCTTTGGATCGTTTTAAAAAACAGCGTTTAGCTCTTAAGAGGGGGTTTGTAGTTAAAGAAACGGGGCATTTTACAGTGGATTCTTTGTTATCTGTCAAGTTTTCAGATGTTCAGTATACGCGTTGTGTTGAAAAGCTTTGCAAAGTTGGTGTTACTGAGCAAGAGTTGCGTCTTTTTAACATGTTAAACAAGCTGTAGTGTGTTTCAAAAAGTGGAGACTAGAAAAGCATGTGTTACTCTTTTCTTTTCTATGCGTGGTTGAGGTTTTGTGGTTGCTTGTTTTGTGTTGTGTTAGAGTGTTTATTTGCTGTTTGAACAGTTGATGCACTATACGTTGTAAACGTTTTTGTGTGTTGTAAGAGTAGGCGTTTTAATCATGTGTTAATTCAATGTTTGGTTACCTTTTTTTTGTGTATAAGTGTTTGTTGCCAAGTTTGTGTGTAATTATGGGAATAGTGTTGTTAAGTTTGTGATAAATTTAGTGTAAAATGTTGTTTGTTTGTTTTAAGTGGTGTATAGGTGTTGTTTCAAAATCATGAATGTTTACCGTATTTCTGTTGTGACAGGCTGTTTTGTTGTTTTTTTACAAATAGCCTTAAATGTCTCATTTATTCTCAATGCAGAAGCGATTTGTATATGTCTCCTGTCATAAATACTAGTCAATTAACAAAGGCATATAATGCCTTTAAGGCTGTAGATGACCTAAATATTAGTGTTGATAAGGGTGAAATTTTTGGTCTACTAGGTCCAAACGGTGCTGGAAAAACAACAACAGTTTCCATGCTCTGTACCATTCTCAAACCCACCTCAGGTTCAGCTACTGTAGACGGACATGATATAGTTAAAGAATCAAGCAAAGTTCGTAAATCTATAGGTATTGTTTTTCAAGATCCAAGTGTTGATGACCGCTTAACAGGCAGAGAAAATCTTTTAATGCACGCAAATCTGTATAGTGTGCCTGTGTCTATGCAAAGAGATCGTATAGCTAAAGTTCTTAAACTAGTTGAGCTTGAGGATCGTGCTGATGATCTTTTACGTACATACAGCGGTGGTATGCGTCGCAGACTTGAAATTGGTCGAGGATTAATTCATCAACCCAAAGTCTTGTTTTTAGATGAACCCACCGTTGGGTTAGATCCACAAACGCGTGATCACATTTGGCGTTACATAAAAGATCTAAAAGAGGCAAATGAGATAACAGTTGTTTTAACTACTCATTATATGGATGAAGCCGACCGTCTTTCTGACCGAATTGCTATTATGGATCACGGCAAAATTGATGTGCTTGACACGCCTCAGAGACTTAAGGAGACCTTAGAGGGGGATGTAGTTGACATTAAGTCAAATGACAATAAAGTGTTGCAAGAACTTTTAGCAACTTGGCTTGGTTTTGTTAATCAGCGTATTGAAAAAGATAGCTTAAAGGTTACTGTTCCAAATGGTAAAACAGTTATGCCTAGAATTGTAGAACTTGCAAATCAAAATAATCTTTATATTGAGTCTATAGTTTTGCGTGAACCTAACCTTGAAGACGTGTTCCTACACTATACAGGTGGCAGCATACGTGATGATACAACAAAAGAGTTGCATGGGTTATCTGCAATTCATAGGAGGGCTATACGTTGACTGAATTGAGGGGCATTTATACTCTATGGTTACGAGAAGTTAAACGTTTTATACGTGACCGTGTGCGAGTTATCATAAGTTTTGTGCAACCTTTGCTGTGGCTAGTAGTGTTTGCTGCAGGGTTTAGTGCACGTATTGCTATTCCAGGTATAGATTATCAGCAATTTCTTTTCCCAGGCATCATTGGTCAAACTTTGCTATTTACTGCAATGTTTATGGGTATAAGTGTAATTTGGGATAAAGAATTTGGTTTTATGAAAGAAATTTTAGTAGCTCCCGTGTCGCGCTTTAGCATTTTTATGGGCAAAATGTTAGGTGATAGTACAGCGGCTCTCCTTCAGGGCGTAATAGTCTTTGTCTTTGGATTCTTAATAGGCATACCCTTCAACCCTCTAACATTGCTTGCTGCCCTGCCTTTAATGTTGCTTATCACCGTTGGACTAGTTAGCATAGGGTTAATAATTGCTAGTTTCATAGGTAGCCTAGAAAACTTTGGTGCCATACAGACCTTTATCAATTTACCTTTATTCTTTTTAAGTGGTGCGCTATTTCCAACAACAGGAGATAGCATACCGGGTTGGATGCAGTTTGCCTCAAAACTAGATCCCCTAGCATATGGTGTTGACGCTCTACGCACAGTTATTTTAGGTCCTGCATGGACTCCTAATAATCCATTGTATGTAAACTTGGCAATTATTGCTATATTTGATCTAGTAATGATAGGTATAGGAACTTGGGCGTTTAGTCGAATGAAGAAATAGCTTATACGGCATGTTACTTGATGTTGTTAGAAAGCATGTCTTATATGTTCATTGGATATCCTTAAAATGCGAGGGGAAAAATTTCATACCTATCATCATTTTTAATCCACACCTCTTCCCTCTCATATAACCTGTGTTTGATTGGTTCCTCGTCAAATATGTAAGTAGACCCATAAGTTTCTTTGTAATAATGATATGGAACCAACGTTTTATGTAAATCTTGATAAATATGTTCTAACGGTAGGATTTGTTGTTTAGAGTCTGTTGAATTATAACTTGAAAAAACGTTAGGGTCTCATACATTTCTGGTCTTTAATGGGGGTTTCGTTTTTTCGTCTTTTTCAGAGGCTATATCAGATGCAGTTTTTCGCGAGTTATTACTTACCGCTCCTTAGCGTGTTAGGTTGAGTATTAAGTTGAGAATAAATGAGGGTAACAGAAATAACTTTCTAAATTCCCGAAAAATAGGAACTAACTGCAAAAAATACCTGTTAATCCATAAATTTAAGTGTTAATTATAAAACAGGCTGTATTTTTCGCTTTTTGCAATACATCAAAATATCTAATTTAGGCACATGACCGCATATAACAGCGTTATAAAAAACGTTAATTGCACGCTTGTTTAAGATTAGAAGCCTCTTACAGAATTTAAAAAAGTGGTCAGCACAGACTTAAAAACGCGAAAAATAGGAACGTGTAGTTAAGTTATGTTTAAATTTTAAAAATCGCAAACCGAGTTGAACCTGCTTTTGTAAAAGTAACGTTATAAAGTTCAGGGATAAAGCACTCTGCAAATGCCTCAGAAAAATAGGTCTATAGTTAGTGAAAAAAAGTTGGATGTTGATTAGGTAAATGTTGGTTTTGGTTTGTCTATTTTTTTGTCTTTACAGGCTTGTATGAATCCTTTGAAGGCAGGTGAGGGATTGCCGAGGCGACTTTTGAATTCACCGTGAAATTGTGTTGCTAAATAAAAATATTTGTCAGGCAACTCTATAGCCTCTATTCTTGTACTAGAGGCGCTTTTGCCTGAGAATACAAGACCATTTTTACTCAAGATTTCTATATAGTCGGGGTTAATTTCAAATCTGTGCCTATGGCGTTCCATAATTTCTTCTTGCTGGTACAAATTGTATATAATAGTGTTTGACTGTAGCTGAATTTTATGTGTACCAATACACGTTTTAACGTCTTTGTGTTCTTTGTCTTTTTGTTGGGGTATTATATCTACAACAGGATACGGCGTTTTAGGGTTAATTTCTGTGCTATTTGCATCTTTTAGATTACAGACATTACGAGCAAATTCTATAGTGGCTAATTGTAAACCATAACAAATACCTAAAAAGGGCTTGTTATTTTCTCGAGCGTACTTTATAGCTGTAATTTTTCCCTCTGTTCCTCTTGAACCAAAACCGTATGGAATAAATATTCCATCAAAATTTGCAAGTTCATTAACGCTTGCAGGGTTTTTTTCAAATTTTTCAGCCTCTATATAAGTTATATTAACTTTAGTTCTACACGCGGCACCACCATGCTTTAAGGACTCACTCATACTTACATAGCAGTCTGTTAAACCAGAGTATTTGCCTACTAAAGCAATTTTTACCTCATACAAGGGGTTTATAGTTGCATCTACAAAGCTTTGCCATTCCCGATAATCTCTATTTGGGCAGTTAAAGCCTAAACGTTGACAAACAAAATCGCCCATGCCCTGTTTATCTAAAATTAACGGCACTTGGTAAACTGACTCGACATTGTAGGCGCAGAACACAGCGTTTTCTGGTATGGTACCAAATAAGGCAATTTTTTGTAGCGTTTCAGTGTCAATCATGTTAGTGCTTCGGGCAACAATAATATCTGGCTGAATACCAATACGCCTTAGCTCATTTACACTGTGCTGTAACGGTTTAGTTTTCATTTCCTGTGTTACATCAAGAATTGGAACCAGAGCAACATGTATGTAAAGAGTATTTTCATAACCCTCCTCCATACGCATCTGACGAATAGCCTCTAAAAAAGGTAAACCCTCAATATCACCTACAGTTCCACCTACTTCTATTAGAACTACATCAGCGTTTACTGCTGTACCTGCATTTTTAATACGATTTTTTATCTCATTAGTAATATGAGGAACTATTTGGACACAACGACCCGCATAGTCGCCATTGCGTTCTTTTTCAATTACTGACTTATAAATGGCTCCAGTTGTTACACTATTGTCACGTTTAAGACTTAAATCAAGAAAACGCTCATACCAACCTAAATCTAAATCCGTTTCCCCTCCATCGTCTGTGACAAAAGTTTCCCCATGCATGTAAGGATTCATAGTTCCAGCGTCAACATTAACGTATGGATCATTTTTCACTACCGTAGGCTTTAAACCTCTAACCTGAAGCATTTTACCAAGCGAAGACGTTAAAATGCCCTTACCAACAGAGCTTAACACGCCACCCGTAACGAAAATATACTTAGTCATATTTTGTAACTTCCCCAATACCCCTCACTACAAAGCAGCGTATTATAACCTTTTTCATACAGACTACCCCATACACCATATCCCAACAAACAAATACCTGCAACAGAAAAAAACTGTTTTCTTATAACAATAACTAACAATTAACCTGCTGCACCTGTTTTCTTATTTAACTGAGACATTACTTTTACTATCTCTGCTCTACAACGCCTCTATAATATAATAATATAATAATATACCTACATGCCTGTTTGCTACTGTCGAACCTAAAGAGGATCGTACGACGTTTCGAAATTAACTCCGATATCACCAAGCATAGTAAGGCGATTTAACCTCTATAAAAATGTGAGAATAGAAATTTTCATAGGGATACAGCTGTTAGTGATTTACTATTTTGACGGCAAGATAGCAAAAATCCAAAAGTTTTACTATACGGCGTTTTGTTGAGTTATGTTTGAGTTGTTGGATAGTTTCGTAGGCATGATGTGTAGAATTATTTATTAAAAAAGAGACCGCCGTGTTAAATAATATTGCAAACAAATCTTAACACAAATAGCACATAGTAAAACTCTATTTACATTACTATATTAAATAGTTGTGTGCTTCCAAATCGTTTGATTACAACTTTAACCTAATCTATTTGTAATCAGCAGAACTTTTTGTGCTACACACAGGTTTACATAAAAACAAGGGCAATTGTATACAACCCACTTTTTCAGGAAAAAGAAACTTGATATTTCTTTTTCAGCAGCCAACCTATAATAGACGAAACAGTCCCTATAGACCCAAAAATTAACCCCAATTTCCACGTTGACTCCACAGAATAAAGAAAAACAGGAAATATAACACTAATAGCAACTATCGCTAATCCTCCGAGCAAAAAAACACATACAATCAATTTCTGTTCAAATTTACGTATTATAATTTTTTCATCCATGTTAATCAACTCGATTTTGTGATTACGTGATTAAATACATAAAAAATGTGAAGAGTAAAATTTATACTATACCTACGGAATCAATGTATATGTATGATAGGTAGCCATTGTATTCGTGGTAAACAACTATTGAAACTTTTACAACATTGTATACGGAACCGCAATTGACATTCATTAGCAAACCCGGCAGGTAGAGATTAGTATTTTTGACTTGAGTCCAAGTGCCAGCAGTGTTACAAACATATATTTTCAAATTAGCATCATTAGACGATGGCGTGTAGCAACGAACATAAAGGTGACCACTTACTGGTGTACTGCCATAATTACATGTAAATCTGCTTTATTACCAAAACTGCCTAAATTAAGATTCGCATATGGTAAATCAGCTTCCCCGACTACGTTATTTCCATTATTGATGTATCGTTTACAGTCCATAACGCAGTTAGCATCTTACGCGTGAAATTCTTTATAAACCGCTATAATTTTTGTCTGTTTTTGTTTCGGTTCAACCGAGTTAGGGTGCTAGCGGGTAAACGTTTTGAGAGAAACTATGGGCGATTGCTTGTGTATCAGAGTTGCCAACAATGAGGTATTCACCATTTTTCAACTCTACAATAAGGCAGGTAGAGTTAGTTGTTGCCATATACGCCGTAGCTCCATTACCCAAAGTGTATCTGCCAACATTTGTATCGCCAAAATTAAGCCCATAGTCTTTATGCAGACTAAAGTTGCCTGAGCCTACTTCGCCAACAAAAGCAGTTGTAATTTCTTCCGAAGTAGCATTTTTGTTACTTCTAGCGCCGAAAATAGCGCCATGATAAGTAAAGTGGCTGGCTTCCACATTTATGTATCCATCTCCAACAGTTACAACTGAAGCTGTTGATGGCGACGTTGCGCCATAGAGAATGCCGCCCGCAATTATTAGTATTATCCCGATGATTGCCAAACTGTGTTTGCCGCTAATTGAATGGTCTTTTAGGTATCTGTATAATAATAAATTTACTATTAATAGTACAATACCAACTATCAACAGTGTTACCGCAATAGTGTCCATACCACTAGGTGAAGATGTTGATACGTTAAATTGTTCAACTACCATGACATTAACCTCGTAGGCTTAACATTTAGTAACGAATGTGGAACATATATATATTGCGAGTAAGTAAATAGTGTATTGTCTGAGTTGCACTCAAATATTTGAGCTATGACCTATTATTGCTGATATATATTTGAAGATGTTTTAGCGAGGGTAGGTTTTAGCTTATTGAGTAAGTGAGGATTTATTTCGCGATGGTTGATGAGAATGCAGAACATAAATATGCTCTATTTTCTAAGCCCTATCGTTATGATAGCATTCAGTATTGGTTTAATCGCCTACTGGAAAATCAAAAAAAGATTCACTATCTGGGCTCTACTCTTATCCCTTGTAGCATTTGCAGGTGCAATAGCGCTCAAATATGTTGTTCAATATTTCACAGCTCAACCCTTTGCTGAGGTGGTTGGTGGAAATCTTGTTGCGCTTGGTCTCTATTTTGGTTTGCAAACAGTGTTTTTTGAGGTGGGGGGTGCATATCTCGCTGCTAAAATTGCTTTCTCTTATGGCAAAATAAGAGCGGATGATGCTGAAGGTTACGGTTTAGGTCTTGCTTTCTGGGAAAACGCTGTTTTAATAGGCGGGAGTGCTTTGCTCAACTTTATTGTGATATATGCAACCTTAGCAGGTGGTGGGTCTGTTGCTCAGCAACTCTTTGATTCCCTATCTGTATCATCCCCTGAGCTTTTCAGTTCAACTTTTACTGCTCTACAACAGGTAGGTTTTTCAGTAATAGAGCGAGTCTCCTCACTGTTTCTTCATTTTTCATGGGGTCTTCTATGTGTATTTGCTGTGGCATTTAAAAAGAACCGCTTTTTACTCTTAGCTCTGCCTATGGGGCTTGCTGATTTTATAGTGGTATACACAGGAGTTCTAGGTATTTTAAACTTTGAATTGCTCTTATTTGCACTAAGTCTACTCTGTATTATAGTGACTTTATGGTTTACAAAAGCGGAAAGGAAAAATGCTTCTTCAATGTCTTTATCTATAAGTGAAGGTTCTATGAGGCTTACATCACTTGTTAAAACAAATTTCAAACGGGCCCTTAGTTTTGGTAGTGTTTATCTTATTATTTGTATTGCGCTGTCTCTTTTACTGGGCGGTATTCTTAACGGTGTTGCTTCTATGGTTACCGATGCTGAATCACCAGCAATTATATCACAAAGTTTTCCACTTATATTGCCCCTGCTTACTGTTATGGGTAGTTTTGGTGGGTTGATGGTTTTTGTTAGTGATCGAACTAAAGGTGTTTATGAATACTTGATTGCCTATGGTGTTAATGTCTCTGAGATTTTTTGGTCAACTTTACTAACTACTCTTGGTTTAGTTACGATAACTTTAGGTATTTCTATAATAGGAAACATTGTGTTATTGCTTCTAATGGGTGGAACTATGCAGCTTGCAATGTTTGAGTTGTTGTTACTTTATACAATACCTATTAGTTATGCTTCTATAGCATTCATGACTATGGCGGGGATGATTTGGTCATCTATTACACGCAGAATTCCAGGTGTTAATAGTCCAATTGGTATAGCAACTCTTTTAGGGATTGGTCCATGTCTAGTTGTTCTTATTCTTAGCTCATTCTTTACAGGTTCAAGTTTTCTGTTACTTGTGGGTGGTGTGACTTTAATTTTAGCAGTGTTAGTTGTCGCAATGTTGGTGGTGGCAAATAAGAGTATGAATAGAGAGAGGTTACTGTCAGAGGCTTAAATACAGGAGCGCATGAGTAAATGGTTGAAAATTATCCTTATACATCTGGAACATCTTTGTCACCTGTGGTATTGTTTGATTCTGTAAGTTCGGGTTATTCTGGACGAAAAGTGTTGGAAAATGTTTCCTTTCAAATAGATGAGCCTGCTATTTATGTTGTTTTAGGACCCAATGGTGCAGGTAAAACAACTTTATTTAGAACTTTAGCGGGTATATTGAAGCCTTATTCAGGCAGAGCTGAAATAGGGGGGTACTCAAGTGAGTCTCAACAAGCTAGAAAGCAGCTTGATTATCTAACGCATATAGATGGCATGCCTGAGGGTATGAGTGTAATTAACGCTTTACGATTTTACGCAAATATAGCAGGTGCAACAGAGACAGATGTGCAAAGAGTAATTAACATACTTGATTTAGGAGATCTAAGTTTTAAACGGTTTGGTCAGCTTAGTCAGGGTCAAAAAAAACGTGTGTCAGTTGGCAGAATTTTTCTTAAAGAGAAAAAAGTGTACTTACTAGATGAGCCTACAAGTAACATGGATCCTAAAATGGCAGGTGATATTCGCGATTTGGTTCTTAGGTTAAGTAAAGATAAAGTGGTTTTGTACTCGTCTCATAACTTGTTTGAGGCTAGAGAAATTGGTTCTAAAGTGCTGGTAATTAAAAATGGAAAACTGGCCCTGTTTGGTAACATTTCAGATATTAAAACTGAGAAATACACTATTGGGGTACGCACGTTAGGTGCAGAAGAGGTGCCTAACGCATTTGGAAAAGAAGGCGATTATTACCTCTTTGAATTATCCGGTCCTCAAGAAGTCCCCCGTTTGATTTCCAAATTGTTAGCAAAAAATGTACAAATTCGAGAAGTTAAAGAAATGCAAAACCCATTAGAAGAGTTATTTAAATAATAACTCATTTAATTCTAAAGGTTACTTAGAAACTGACATAATTAACATGTAAACAACTTTGAATAAACAGAGCAATTAAACATGTTGCATGCTAAAGGTTACAAGCTATTTTTACACTGTTTCTTAGTTATGTGTTTTTTCGTTTTGCTATTCTATTTTGTTGTAGTCACGTCGTGAGCGTTTGTTGCCGCATTTGGGACATTTTATTACCCCCATGTATGGCAAAGTTAAACCAAGTCCTGACCATTTTTCTTCCATTGCAGGAGCTTTAAATACGTGTTCACAGTCGGGACACCTAAGTTGTTTACCCCGACCTAATAATGCGCTCACAGCAAAAGTTACTACAATTGCAAAGATAACTATTAAACTTACAAGTATGCCGATATTCATTAAATCACTTCTACTAAATACTTATAATATCGGTAATTATAAACGTGTGTCTTTACATTTTTGGTGCTAAAATAATATTCTTGTGTTGACATGTTGTTTAACGTTTGTTAAAGCATCAATAGATTTTAGTTCTTATTATTTTTGCATTCTTAAACTGAACATATGCGATACTAAATCATCAAATCAGACGTATAAAAACACAAAAATCATACAACTACGCCGATAAAACTGTCAAGGAAATAATTAAGACTAATATCTAATAGGTGTAACTGTGTTTTTATTAGAACAGTTGTTGAATTGTCTGACGATATGCATTTAGGTTACATGTGTAAAGTTTAACAAAATAATTGTTGTTGATTGAGATGGCTTTAAAGAAGATACGTGAAATCTTGGATGGATGCTGTTTAGCAGATCAAACAATTCAGATTAGAGGTTGGGTTTATCGTAAACGGGAAGGTAAAGAGTTAATTTTTCTTGTGTTACGAGATTCCACAGGCGTTATCCAATGCACTGTAAAGAAGAATAGTTCTGCCTGGAGTGATGCGCAGAAAGTAACTATTGAATCTAGTTTAACTCTTGAAGGCGTTGCTCATGAAGATAAACGTGCTCCCGGAGGATATGAAGTTAGTACTGAGAGCATTAACATAACGGGGTTAGCAGAAACTTTTCCTATAGGGAAAGATAAAAGTGAAGAATTCATACGAGATATGCGCCATCTTTGGCTACGTAGTCGAAAAATGAATCTAGTTATGAAAGTTCGTAACCAAGTTTTCGAGTCCGCACGAGAATACTTTAACAGCCAAAAATATACCGAAGTCTCCCCGCCCATGTTTATCTCCGCTGCAGTAGAGGGCGGCTCAACACTGTTTGGCCTAAAATATTTTGACCAACAACTATACCTAACACAGAGCAGCCAACTCTACCTTGAAATTCTAATGTTCTCTCTGGAAAAAGTTTTCTGCATTGCCCCCTCCTTTAGAGCGGAAAAAAGCCGCACTATACGCCATTTAACTGAGTACTGGCACATGGAAGGCGAGTGGCCCTTTGCAGACATGAATGACCTTATGGCTTTTGAAGAGGGCTTAATGACTCACATATGCCAAAGTGTCAGCGAAAAATGCGAAAAAGAATTCGCCGAACTAGGTGCTGACATAAACAAGCTAAAGGCTGTTAAGGCACCCTTTCCAAAAATCACCTACAAAGAAGCTATAGAACGTCTAAAACCTAAAAACCCCGCCTTAGACTGGGGCGCAGACTTGGGATATGAAGACGAAAAAGTGCTCGCCGAAGAATTTGGACAGCCCTTCTTTGTATATGACTATCCAACAGAAATCAAAGCTTTTTACTGCAAAACATACCAAGACCACCCCGAAATTGCCATGAGCGTAGACATGATGGTGCCAAGAATCGGCGAAATCAGCACGGGCGGCGCAAGAGAAGACAACAAAGAAATTCTTATAGAACGTATGAAAGCTCAAGGCTTAAACCCGCAAGACTATGAATGGTACTTAGACCTAAGACGATACGGAACTGTCCCACACGCCGGCTTTGGCATGGGCGTAGAACGACTAATAGTCTGGATGCTAGACTTAGATAACATCATAGACGCCATACCTTTCCCGAGAACCACACGACGTTTCTACCCCTAACACCACCTTTTTTAACAGGTTAGTTTTTTGAGACATTAAGAAACAGTAAGGAAAACGCGACTAAAAGGCACTGAACCGACATGTTTTACGGTCAGTTAAAAATGGAAACGTATACGACAAAATAGAATTAACAGGTGTTCTTTATTTTGCATGTTAAATAACTGTTTTTTTATAGTTTATTATATTATTTGTTGTTAGACCTAACAATTGATGCATTGTTATCTAGGGTTTTGTTTACTAGAGCATCGGCTTTTTGTATAAAACTGTTGCTTCTAGCGACATTGTAGAATTCGGCTTTTTTGAAGCGTATTCGTATGGCGTGAGCTTTAAGGTATAGTTTACGTAGTTCTAAATTTTTTACGCTGTACTCACCTTTCATTTGTCGGCCGACTAGTTCACTGTCTAAGTAGCAGATTACTTCTTCTGCTCCAGTGTTTAGAGCGTATTCTAAACCCATGGTTAATGCTTCATATTCTGCTTGATTATTTGTGCGGATGCCTAAAAATTGTGTATCTGTTTTTATGATTTCAGAGTTTTCCATTGCTAAAAATGCTGCTGCAGCGGGTCCGGGGTTTCCTCTGGCACCGCCATCTGAATAAATAACTAACCGTTTAACCATGTTCACTCTATAAGGGTTGAATGAACTTTTATCATTTAAATATATCCGCAACCTTTTTGCTTATTTTGTGTTTGCATTCAACCGTAGGTGTTGTTGCGTGAAAATTGTGTTATCTTTATTTGTTGTAAACAGATTTGTAGTTTGTAAAAAAGCCTAATTGCATGTCGAAACTGTTTGATTTTAGGGTGTAACTTTTTATCATACATAAATTAGTTAAATTATTGGTATACACGTGGGCTAGGTTTAGTAAAATTTATAGCTATTAGGTGATTGATGTGAAAAAAATTGTTAAGGGCTTAATAGAGCGAAATATTGCCTGTGGGGTTATTACATCTAAAGCTGAAAAATCTAATGTAGCTCTTGTATCTGATTATGACGCTAAAATATTAGATGCCAAGCTTGCACGGGTTAAAATAGCGCAGGAGGCATTTGCACAGTTTTCTCAGAGAAAAGTTAATAAAATTTTTTCAGCCTCTGCAAAGGCGGCCTCTGAGCAAAGTTTTCATCTTGCTGATCTAGCGGTTAAAGAAACAGGTATGGGTGTAGTGGAAGACAAATTTATCAAAAACCTTTTTGCCTCTGAAGAAATTTATCGATGCTATAAAAATACTAAAACATGCGGTGTGGTAAAAGAAGATAAAGATGGTAACGCAGAGTTTGCCGCGCCTATAGGTGTTATTGCCGCTATAATCCCTGTTACTAACCCTACTTCTACAGCGATATTTAAGGGCTTACTAGCACTTAAAACGCGCAATGGTATGATATTTAGTCCTCATCCACGTGCAAAAAAATGTACTCTTGAAGCAGTAAAAATTGTTCTTGACGCTGCAGTTAAAGCAGGTGCGCCTGAGGGCATTTTTGACTGGATTGAAGAACCCAGTTTACCTCTTATTAACGCTCTTATGGAACGTGCTAGTGTTACTCTTGCAACAGGTGGTCCGGGGATGGTAAAAGCTGCCTACTCCAGCGGCAAACCCGCTATTGGTGTAGGTTCAGGAAACACGCCTGCCGTTATAGATGACAGCGCTGACACTGCATTAGCTGTTAGGTCTATTATAGAGTCTAAAATTTTTGATAACGGCATGATTTGTGCCTCTGAGCAAGCCGTTATAGTTCTAGATAGCGTTTATGATAAAGTTAAAGAGGAGTTCAAGGAAAATGACTGCTATTTTTTAAACTTGACAGAGATGAATTTTGTTAGAGAGAAAATTGTGGTAAATGGTGTATTAAACCCAAATATCGTTGGACAGTCCGCTGAGTTCATAGCAAAAATGGCCGGAGTAACCGTTAAAGAGGGCACAAAAATTTTAATAGCAGAAGTAGACAGTACCGACCTTTCTTTGGAGCCCTTTGCCTGTGAAAAACTTTCACCTGTACTTGCAATGTATAAAGCAAAAACCTTCAAACAAGCAATAGATATTGCTGAAAAATTAATTGAAGCAGGTGGTCTGGGACATACTTCTTCAATATATACAACTGATGCCTCAAAAATAAAAGAATTCGCAGACAAAATGAAAACCTGCCGAGTTCTAGTAAATACACCTGCTTCCCAAGGCGCTATAGGTGGCATTTATAATAAACTCACTGCTTCTCTAACACTTGGCTGCGGTTTTTTTGGCGGAAATTCTGTAGCAGGAAACATTGGGCCCAAACATTTGCTAAATATAAAACAACTCTCCCTACCTGACATAAGTGTGAGCAAAAAGCAATTTGACCCTGAGATAACAAGAAAAACATCGTAACATAGCAATAATACAATGTTGATTGTTTAAGTATTTTTATAGTATGCGTTACCTCTGCTAAATATAGGTGCAAAAAACTGGTGTTTGTCGTAAGAGTAAGAGGGGGATAACGTAATATTTAATAAATTTACTGCTGCTATAATATTAATGTAAAAAGGCGGGCGTTGTAGCATGGGTACATCTGTTCAGTCTTCAGTTAACTCTCATCGGTTTTTTAGTAGACGGACTTTATTGTTTGTTTTTTTGGGGCTTATGATAGTCTTGGCTGTTTTTTTTGTTTTTATGTCCAGTGATGTATTTCGTAATGATAAAATTGGAGATGAGGGTAAACTTCGAGCTGCTATTGATACTGCTGTGGGGCCTACAGTTATTACATTAAACAAAGATCTTACCCTTAAAGATCCGCTTGTTATTAATAATGGTAAAAATATAACCTTGACAAGCAATAGTGATAATGCTTTTTTTAAACTATTTTTCGTAACTAATCCTCGGGCTATTACTGTTAATACAGGTGGCGTGTTGATTCTTGATGGGGTTATTATAACGCGTGATTCAAATTCTATTGGTAGTGGAGTAACAGTTAGTCTTGGCGGTACATTTATCATGATTGACGGGGAAATTTCAGGTCATACAGCCCCTACTGCGGGGGGTGGCGTATTTAACGCCGGTACGTTTAGCATGTTAGGTGGTGTGATTACTAAAAACACGGCTGGAATGCATGGTGGCGGGGTGGCAAATAGTGGTACATTTACGATGTCAGGGGGTGTAATTTCTGATAATTTTGCTCCTGAACGTGGAGGCGGTGTAGATAACTATGGAGGGGCGGGTATTGTTTTTGAAATGAGTGGAGGCGTGATTACTAACAATGAGGCCTACAAAGGGGGTGGCGTATATCATCATTCGCAGGGTAGTTTTAATTTATCAGCTAAGGGTGTAATTTCTAATAACATAGCAGATATCGGTGGCGGCGTATGTATGGATGGCAACTTTGATATGAACGGGGGAGAAATTTCGGGTAATGTTGCTCGAAATCAAGGCGGGGGGTTGTATAACGGGTATGGCATTTTTCTGTTGACAGACGGTAAAATTTTTGATAATACTGCGGCACAGGAGGGTGGTGGGCTATATACTGAAAATGGTGAGTTTAGATTGTCGGGTGGTAAAATTTTAGGTAACGCCGCTGGAACTGATGGAGGTGGCGTGTGGATTGCCACTAAAAATTTTGGCAAACTCTACGTTTATAATGGTGTAGAGTTTAAAAATAATCGTGCATCCGTAGCGTACAATAGATTAGATGGTCATGCAGCGTTATATCATAGACAAATAGGTAACAGAGTTACTTGGACTGATCCATTTACTCAAGGATATAATAATTATGACATCAGCTATACAAGAGGCCAAAAAATATCATAACACTATTTTATTTAGCGGTCAGCAGGGATATGATGTTAACTGACTATTTTTTTTAGATAATGATTATATGTATGGTTACCTAATTATGGTTTTATTGTTTGTCGTAAATTTGGAGTGTGAATTGGATAGTGCTTGTTACAAATAAAGAGTTAATGGTTGCTGCAAGAAAAGGCGGTTATGCTATTGGTGCTTTTAATGTTCAAAATCTTGAAAGTGTAAAAGCTATTGTTGAGGCGGCAGTTGAGGAGTGTTCTCCGGCTATTCTTCAAATTACCCCAAGTGTTGTAAAATACGCGGGTATGGGCTACATTACTAGTCTTGTTAAAACGGCGGGTAAAGAAGTACAGGTGCCTTTAGCTATGCATCTTGATCATGGTGAAGACTATGAGACTGCTATTAAATGTGTAGACGCAGGTTTTACCTCGGTTATGATTGATGGTTCTTTTCTAAGTTTTGAAGAAAACATTGCTGTAACTAAACGTGTTGTTAACTATGCTCACGCTAAAGGTGTTTCTGTTGAGGCGGAGCTGGGCAAGCTTGCAGGTGTGGAAGAGCGAAGTGTAGAAGAAAAAGACGCTATACTTACAGATCCAAATAACGCTGTTGAATTCGTAGAAAAAACCGGTATTGACACTTTAGCAGTGGCTATTGGTACTTCTCATGGTGCTTACAAATTTAAAAGTGCCGCAAAGCTTGATCTTGAACGTTTAAAGCTTATAAATGAAAAAGTAGGCATCCCTCTTGTTTTACACGGTGCTTCTAGTGTTCCCTCTTGGATATGTGAGAAAGCAACAAAGTATGGTGCTATTCTTGACGGAGCTAAAGGTGTAGCAGAAGATCAATTACAACAAGCTATAAAATTAGGTATCGCAAAAATAAACATTGACACTGATTTACGTTTAGCCTTTACAGCAACGGTTCGTGAAGTTTTAACTAACTCGCCCAAAGAGTTTGATCCGCGTAAAATTTTAGGTCCTGCTAAAGACGCTATGAAAGAGGTAGCAAAAGGCAAAATGCGCCTATTTGCCAGTTCAGGCAAAGCCTAGCATTAAACATTTTTTTTGTTGAAAATTTTTCTTTTTATTCTTATTTTGTTACTACTCAGCAGGCTATGTAGTGTTAAGCGTTATCTGTGAGCCACTATGTGCAGGGGCTCGTCTGCAAAAATACGATGTTAAAACATGAAAAAGAAAAACAAACACCATCCACACAGTCATTACATCATGAAAACACTACACGCAATGGAATCCCTGCTAAGTAGTAACCTTATTTTATTCTTTATTCTATTTTTGGTGTGCTGTTAGTTATAAGAAGGTTAGGGGGAACTATTTTTTGCGTAGTTCCATGAGTTTAGGCATTAATGTGTAGGCGTGTTCCAATAGGCCTAAGCTGCCGCTTGCGCATTGGTGTTCACAAAACTTTACTTCTTCACTGTTGCCTAAGCTGTTTCCTGAAATTAATAAGGGTACGGGGGTGTCGCTGTGTACTTTCAAGTTGCATGGTGTAGCGTGGTCTGATGTAATGCAGATAAGGTTGTCTTTTAGGGAAATTTGTTTAAGTAGGGGGCCAAAAAAGTATTTGTCAACGGCTTCAATTATGCTAGTTTTTAGGGTATAGTTTCCATCGTGGCCGGGTTCATCTGGGCCTTTAAGGTGAATGTAGAAGCAGTCATACTTTGGCAACGCGTTTAGTAGGGCTTTTACGCGTAAGTCATAGTCATGTTCAAGATTTCCTGAGGGTGGGGGTAGAAGCGTAGCATGCATACCTGCAAGTTTAGCAATACCTAACTCTGTGTGCATGTCTGCTAAGGCTGCAAAGTTTACGCCATAATGCTCACTTATGTTGAAAAGGTTTGGAATTGAACTGGCGGCGTCTCGGGTTAAAAGTACATTAGCTTTTAGTTTACCCTCTGCAGCACGTTTAATGTTTGTTGGATGATTTTCCCAAAGTTCATGCGTTTTTATAATTAACTCGTTAACAAGAGCGGCAGAGTTTTCAGCTGCTTTAGTATCCTCTAGAGGGTTAACTGTTTTTAGTGTCATGTCTACTTTTTCTTGTGCTACACCTAAGCCATTTACAATAGCATATGCGGGGTCACTGTTGTAAATTTTGCCTGATAAGGGCTTGTCTTTGCTTCTAATAACTACAACGGCTCTATGGCCTAAAGTAGCTTTAAGTTCAAAAGTTGCAGGATAAGACGTTAATTTAATTTCTCGATTAGTTGCCTCGGCTAACTCTTCTGCTTCAGAGGTAGTTAGGCTTCTTCCGGCTCGACGATCAACTATAGCCTTGCCTTCGCCTAAAGTGGCAAAATTACATCGCATTGCTAAATCGCCATTTTTCATCTCAATGTTAGCGCCAACAGCCTCAATTGCTCCTCTGCCTGTGCTGTACTTAAAGGGGTCATATCCTAGAAGTGAAATTACAGCAGCATCACTCTCAGGTGCAATTCCTCTGCCAACAGTGTACATTAAACCCGTTTTACCTCTTTGGGCTAATGCATTCATGTTTGGAGTCTTAGCTGCTTCTAAAGTTGTTTTATTTTCTAACTGTTTAATGGGCATATCGCCCATACCGTCTATTGCAACATAGATTAACTTCACGTAATCTGCTCCTTTAACGTCTATAGCTTATTTTTGCTTGCTTAGTATTCTTTTTCTAACTTAAATGTTTTCGATGCAGTCTCGTAAATGATTACGCGAAAATGTGACCTGTAAAAATATTAAAGTTGCTGTTGTAGTCTAACTTTTTTCAATGTATACCTGTTTTTCTTCTTGCATTAAATGTTTTGCGTAGTATTGTATGTAAAATTTTGTTGCATAAGTTCAAATATGAGTTTTATTTTAGAGTATAACTGAGAGAATTGAAATGAGCCAGTTAGCAGTTGAACTGAAAAATGTTACTAAATGCTACAATGAGATTGTTGCAGTTAATAAACTTAGTTTAAACATTCGGCCGGGCGAAATTTTTGGGTTGTTGGGTCCTAATGGTTCAGGAAAATCTACTACATTAAAAATGTTAATGGGTTTAGTTACACCAACATCTGGCACTGTTAACGTTTTAGGCATTAATGTTCAGCAAAATCCTGTGGACGTAAAACGTCTTGTAGGATATGTTCCTGAATCACCTAGCATTTACGAGTTTTTAACAGGTATTGAATACCTTGATTTTATAGGCGATATCTATGGCATGTCAGCTGAGGATAAGCAACAACGGATAACTGAGTATTTAAAAGCCTTACAGTTAGACGGTCGAGAAGGCGATATGATAAATAGTTATTCAGATGGTATGAAAAAGAAAATTGCTTTAATATCAGCGTTTATTCATAAGCCAAAATTGTTAATTTTAGATGAACCACTTAACGCTCTTGACCCTAGAAGTGCAAGACTTGTAAAAGACGTTCTGGCGGGTTTAAAAGCTCAGGGGGTAACTATTATTATAACTACGCATGTTCTAGAAATTGCTCAGGTATTAAGTGATCAAATTGCTATTATGTATAAGGGAAATCTTTTGGCGCTTGGTAACATGGATGAGTTGCAGCAGAAGGCAAGTTTGCCTAGTTCAGGTCTAGAAGATATTTTTCTTAAACTTACAGGAACTGAGGACTTGAAAGCTGTTGTTGAGGCTCTTGTTAAATGAACTGGAAAAACGTTTACCGCCTAATGCAGATTGAACGCAAATCGGCTAGAATGTCTAGAGGTACTAAAACTACAAAGGTTAAAGAAAATAAGGTGCTAGATAATTTACTCTATGTACTAGCTATAGTTATAGGTGTTGTTGTAGGGATTGGTGCCTGGTTTTTAACAGGCGTGCTCCCTATGTCAGTTGGTGAAATTCAAAATTTGGCATCGGGTTTATTTGTTGTGCTGCCAACTTTTGTTTTAGTTGCCAGTGCAGTTTTAACACTGCTCTATCAGTTGCAACGTAGCGGTGTAAAGTTGCAAGCAGAAACACCTTATTGGTTACCTATCACATGGTCTGAACATACATTAGCCTCTGTGCTTGCAAGCTTGCTAGGTCTTCCGTTAGGTATAGTATTAATTCTTACCTCAGCAGTTCTAGTTTTTTCTATATTTAGCGGCCTAATCGCTTTAGCTATAGCGACCTCTATAGCCATGTTTGCTGCCGCCTTTTTATCTAGCACTTTTATGGAAGTTTTACGTGTACTCCAAGTCAGATTTACGGGAGCTATCTATAAATCAAGTGGACGAGGTGCCATATGGGTGCGATTTGTCGGCTCTTTGGCCTTTTTGTTAATATTTTTTACTCTATACTTTTTTGCCATTTATGGCGGTATGAATTTTCTCTCGTCAATGGCTGATGTTCAAACGACAGTGTTTTTCATACCCTTTGTTTGGTTAGGCCTTATGTTGTCAAGCTTTTTCATAACAGGTAGCACCATTTTAGGTCTAGTTTACCTCTGTCTATCCCTTGCATTCATAGGAGGCATGTATGTCTTAGCATTTCTGTTAAACAAACGCTTTGGTCTCTATACGCCACCGGCTATAAAAATTCAAAAAAGCGGCCTCTACACTCCAAAAACAGGCTTTTTAGGCAAAATAGGTTTCTCTACAAATGAGTCAGCGGTAATTCGTAAAGACTTTAAAGCTTTTACAAGACGCAAAGAACTCATGTCAGTATTTATAACGCCGATAATCTTTCTACTAATCCCCTTCCTGCAATCCATTGGTTTATCCTCTGAGGAATCCATAGCTGAGCTTGTTATAATGTATGCAGGTATGGTCTACATGGTTCCTGCAGCTTTTATGGTTATGCTCCTTGGCACTATGATCATAGGTCAAGAAGGTCAAGCGATATGGCGTATTTACGCGTCTCCTATAAGTGCCAAAAATATTGTTAAAAGTAAATACTTTTTTACAGTAATCTTTGGTTTAGTCATGGCGGTAATTACAGGTATTATTGGAACAATTCTGTATCATTATTCATTTACAATGGCTATTGTAGGTTTTCTAGAAGCTATCTTTTTAACAGTTGCCTTAGGCGCTATTTCTGTATATGTTGGCTTTATAGCAACTGACTTTACCGAGGTTCCACGTCCACGTATGGTACGTCAAATATGGGTAATTCTCTGTATGATTATCTGTGTCCTTATAGCTCTTGTAATTCTACTTCCACTTATACCCACGGTAATCTCTGCAATGAACATATCTGGTTTAATATTGCCAAGTTTAAACATCTTTGTTGCAACAGCTATAAGTGGTGTAATTGCAACAGTTATTGCTGTAATCTTTTACAAGCTTACCCTTAGCTATGCAAAAGACTTTCTACGTAAAGCAGAGGTATAAATTTGGTTTAGTATGGAAATGCTGTTATGCGTTAAAAATTGAATGCGCATGGCGCATTGAACATTTTTTATTTATCATGAGACTTTAGTTCTTATTATTTTTGCATTCTTAAACTGAACATATGCGATACTAAATCATCAAATCAAACGTATAAAAACACAAAAATCATACAACTACGCCGATAAAACCGACAAGAAAATAATTAAGACCAACATCTATTGTTATTTTACATGGACCCTTGAGATGATGTTGTAATTATTGCTATCCTAGTTTGCGGAGATTGTTTGTTTGTTTGTTTTGTTGCGTAATTGATAATTATTTGGTGTGTTATTGTTTGTTTATGAAGCAGGTTATTCTTATTACGGGTACGCCTTGTGTGGGTAAAACTACTCTGGCAAGGCGGTTGGCGCAGCGTTTAGAGGCGGTTTATGTTAATTTAACTGATTACGCTAAACAAAATAGTTTAACGTGTGGTTATGATTTAAAGCGTGATACTGTTATTGTAGATGAGGTTAAAATGCGTCAAGCCTTAACGGTTACTATTAATGAGTCTGTTTGTTCTTCTGTTATAGTTGACGGTCATTTTGCAGCGTCTGTGGTGCCAGATGGTCTTCCTACACATGTTTTTGTGTTGCGACGAAATCCTGTTGAGCTTAAAGAGTACATGCAAAGAGAAGGTTTTTCAGAAGCTAAAATGTTTGAGAATTTATCAGCTGAAATTTTAGATGTATGCCTTGTAGAAGCGCTACAGACTCAAACAGGTAAAGTTTGTGAACTAGATGCTACTGGAAAAACTGTTGAGCAGCTAGTTGAGCAGGTTTTTTCGGTTCTTTTAGGCGAGCAGGCCTGTGTATGCGGTGGTGTTGTAGATTGGCTAGAGTTTTTAGAGCGGGAGGGTTTAACTGATAAATATCTTTTTAATGTTAACTCCTTATCTTAGAGTTTCTAGTTTTTGTTTAGTTAAGAGTTCTATTTTTCGGCGGTTCGCATAAGATTTTGCGTGGTCGCTAAATTTTTCACCAATCATTATAGGATTAGTTAATCCTGCATCTTCTGAAACGGTGTCTAAGGTTATTATAACGTTTACGCCTATAGTTCTGTTCCAATCTCGTATCCAAACGCCTTGTTCTGAATTGTTTTTTTGCACTATGAAATCAAAATGTCGTGGCATGCCACTATGTCCTTCTATAGTAATGTTTTCACCGTTAATTTTGTAGCCTTTTTTCTTAAAATATGTAATGGCCATTTCTGTTAACGGCAACCTGTTGGTTTTTGGTTGCTCTTCCCCTGAACTCACGATGTTTACTCCTCATATCTTTAATTACGCAAGTACGGAAAAATGTTTCTATAAAAAGTTCGCTATATATTATATCGCATGTAGTTGTGTTTAGAATAGTTGTAAAAAAGAAAGGGATAGATGTTAAAAGTTTACCGATGTTTTTTCTTTTGAACTGCAAATATTGTAACTGCAGCTATTAGGCCTATTATAGCGATGGCTATAGCAATTATCCACATCATGTCTGGCGTATTTTGAGTTTGGTTATTGTTTGCAAAGTTCATAGTTATTGTGTGTGTACTATGTGAGTATGTGAAGGTGATAAACCATGTGTCTTGGTCCTGTGCGCTAATGTATGTTAATTCGTTTCCGTCTAGGTAGACTTTAAGGTCTGTAAGGTCATTTATGAGTGTTTTTGGTATGTTAACGCTAACGTATCCTGTTGTTCCTGTTGTTCCTGTGGCTGTGAAACTTAGTTCAGTTGTATTTGAGTTAAAGATAAGCTGCGAAATAGTAGAGTTAGATGTTACTGTAAATACTGTTCCGCCATTACTAGTGTTATCTGTTGGTTCAATAGCCAAGTTTACGGTTGCTGTTGCTGAATTGTATTCTGTGGTTGCGGTGCTTTCTGCTTTAATTAAAAAGGTTCCCGATGTCAATGATACCCATACCGCGTTAAATTTGCCTTCTGCGTTTGTGTTAACCATGGATAGAGGTTCCCAAGTTTTGCCGCCGTCTTTGCTGTTGTATAGTTGAATGGCCATGTTTGTAAGTTCCCTGCTGTTACTAGTGCATGTGCCGCTGATTTCTACGCGATATCCTGTATCGATAGGTATGCTTCTGCCTTGCAGATTAATGGTCGGTGTAATTTTATTAGATGCCGCGGGGGGTGATGATGGTTTTGGTGTAGTTGAGGAACCTGACCCTGGAGATGTGGAACTTGGATTAGTTGGTGTTGGAGAGGGTGTTGGTGCTGTAGCTGCGTCTACGTATATTTTGATCATAAAGTTTGTTTGTGTGTCCTCTATAGATACCCAGTGGAGCCCACCGTATGTTTGCTGTGGGATTGAGATTGTTATGTCAAATGATCCCTGAGTGTTGGCAACTGTGGTTCCAATTTTTTCTGCATTTGCCCATTGGTCGGGTGTTATTGTGGTTATAACATTTTGACCATCCCATCTAGCGTAAATGACGCCTGGGTGGAAGTATCTGCCTGAAATTGTTAGAGAGTCGCCGGGTTTAACTTTTATGCTCTCGCCAAAGTTTGTACAGTCTCCAAATAGACCGTTTGCTATTTGGTTTCCAACCTGTTTTAATCCCCTTGCAAACTGGGTGTATGCTGTATAAGCGTAGATTCTGCCAGTAACTTCTGTTCTAAACATTATTTGCGATGAACTATTGTAATAGTCGCCTGCGTATCCGGATCTTTTGAGGTCAGGAATTTCATGGGTTATGTTAATGTTTCCAGAAGCGTCTGCCGGTACTGTTGTCCAAAGGTTCCATGAACCGTAAAGTCCATCTTGATATTTTATGTCAACTGAACTTAACGGTGGATAACCTGAGCCGGTGAATTGTATGTTTGCTCCGCCCGGGCCTGAAGAGGGGGAGACTTGGAAGGAACCGTCTGTTATCAATATTTTTAGTATAACTAGGCCCTGTGAGTCCTCAAGGGCTATGTAATGTTCGCCTCCACTAATGGTTTTGGGAATAGTTACTTCAACATTAAACTCGCCTTTGTTGTTGATTAGTGCATTGCCAATGCGTTTTGCGTTGTTCCATTGGTTAAGCATTACTGTTCCTACAGTTGTTTCGCTGTCAAGTAGAACATAGGCTACATCGCCTGGGTGGAAGTATCTGCCTGAAATTGTAAATTGGTCGCCTGATTTAGCTTTAAATGTTGTAGTCAAGTCGCTGCCGTTTCCGTAAAGACCATAGGCTATTTGTGTGCCTATGCTTTTAATTCCTCGGGCATACTGACTATATCCTGCGGTTATAGATGTTAAGCCTTGGTATTGTACTTGGAATTGGAGTAGATTAAATGTCTCAGGTGTATCTCCTTGTCGGTTGCTTTTGCCCAAATCCGGTATTGCGGCTGTTAATGAGAAACTGCCTGTGGCGTCAGTTGTTGTGCGTGTCCAAGTTTTATATTTTTTGTCTACGGAGTCATAATAGTTAATGTCAAGCGTTACATTTGAGGGGTATCCTGAGCCGCTGAATTGAACGGGAATTCCGCCGGGGCCTTGATTTGGCATAATTTGGAAGGTCATTGAGTCTGTTTGTTTATTTACGGTTATTAAAGTGTCAGTTACTGCAACTGAGGCTGTGTCTGTTTCAGTATTTGGTCCGCTAAAATCGAAGGCTTTAACAGAGTATTGTCCTGCAGTCATGCTACTAGCGAAGGTGCCATTTATCCAGTTGTTTCCAATAACCCATGTGCCTTCACTATTTGAATCGTAAGAGACTTTTGAGGCTTGGAGAGCTGCTACTGAAAATTTAGGTGAATATATGTGATCTCCTGATGTAACTGTTATTGCAAGATCTTTACTTAGTAGGAGGTAAAAGTTTTGTCCTGACCATTTAATGCTAGAGTCGCCAAAATACAAGTTTACATTGTCGCCTGCTGTTACCTGTATGTTTTGATTGCTTACCGATGTGCTATTTACTCTAATCCAACCCACGGATGAGTGAACAAACCCAATTTGCGTTGGAAGAATAATTGCAATTATAAGCGCCGATATAATGAATGCTTTTATATTTCTGTTTAACATAAGTATCAACTAAATAGCACATGTGATGTTAAGTATTTAAATTTAATGGGTTTATGCATCACATTATTTGTCCAAGTCGCCATTTATTGTTTTCTAAGTGAATTACTAATTATGTAACTACCTCATCACATCAAAGAATACTATCAACAAATTTGCTATTCTGTTTTCTTTCTTTTTTTGAGATTACTTGCCGCCTAGGTTATAACCAGTAAAGAAGCTCTCGTAGACATAGAGAGCTTGTTTATTGTAATTTTTAGTATATTGTGTTTATAAAAAATTGAAAGTTCTTTAAATTTTACAAGAAGAGACATTTTAAAGTTAGCATGGAAAAGACCCCGTTTTAGCAAAAGAAAATAAGCCTAAAATATGCTTTAAACGACAAAAGAACTGGGCAAACCACCCCAAAACATACCTACCCCCCCCCCCTTAAAAAAACTGTTGTATTTGGTTTTTGTTAACTATCAAGAATAAACATTAAACCATAATCAAACACTGTTTTTACACGTCTCAAACAACCATAAGCAACCGCGCCCTAAAAAAAGTTGTCACCACCTGCCATACAAAATCAAAGCTGCCTAAATCTCAAAATTGTGATAAAAAACTTTAACTGCCTAGTATTACATATAATGCCTGTGAGTTTATGGTTAAAAAACAAAAAATTATCTTTGTAACAATATTTTTAATTGTAATACTTGTTGTATCTGCCCTAGTGTTTCTTCCCTCTCGTTTACAGAAAAACACTGACTCATCGGTATACGTTGGCGTATCATACGGTGGTAATTCTGTGACAGAAGCTAAACAGTTAATTGACAAAGTTAAATCTTATACAAACCTATTTGTTTTAGCCTCAGGTACCCTTCAAAGAGATCCCGACTCTATAAACGAGATAGGAGATTACGCCATTGCAGCCAACATGTACTTCATGCCCTACTTTGGAAATTATGTCGAAGAAACCCTAACCCTCTGGCTTGACCACGCAAACCAACGCTGGGGTGACCATATGCTAGGTATTTATTATCGTGACGAATTAGGCGGCAAAATGCTTGACGACTACTCAGTATTCACTGACCCTAACACCGGCGATACCCTAAGAAAAACGCGTTACGGCGATGTTGTTGTAGAAAAAACAAATGGAATAACCATACACTACGAATTAAATGGCAACATTAACCACTATGAACCAACCAGCAGTGATGAGGGCATATACTCAACCTTTTATCCTAATGGCACCATAACAGTTAAACCGTCAAATGGAAAAGTGACAACCACTTATAAACAGTTATTAGCGGCGCATCCATTTAAAAACAGTGATGAAGTAGCTCAACAGTTTTTAGCTAGAACTCAAGGCGAGTTTAATTTTCTAAAAAAAACTGTTAACGCCACATTTAGTTCTGACTATGCCCTTTTTTGGTACAATTATAAAGCAGGTTACGATGTTGTTCTTGCACAGCTGGGTTGGAATATTTCTCTTAATCAACAAATATCTCTTTGCCGTGGCGCAGCTATTGCACAACAAAAAGACTGGGGTGCAATAATTACCTGGCGATATACCACCCCACCCTATCTGGATACAGGCACAGAAATCTATAATCAACTAAAAACATCCTATGAATGCGGCGCGAAATATTTAGTGCTATTTGACTTTTACGAAGAAAACTCATCTAACCCTTATGGCACTCTCAAAGAAGAACATTTTAATGCTTTAAAACGTTTCTGGCACAATGTTGCCCAGAACCCAAATATTGAACATGGACTAACACAGGCAAATACAGTGTTAATTTTGCCTAAAAACTTTGGTGGAGGTCTACGCTGGCGCGAGGACACTATTTGGGGCATTTTTAAAGCTGATGAAACCTCAGGTAAAATTTGGGATCTAACACAATCAACCTTAAACACCCATGGCTATAATCTAGACATAATATACGATGACCCCGCCTATCAAATATCGCCCCAATACACAAACATTATAAAATACCCCACAGAATAACCTTTAACCTTTTGTTTACCCTGATTGCTTGTTTTAAGGCTTTTCTTGGCAATACTTACAGTACTGTTAAACGCAGTTCCACTAGACACAACACTTAGCATTATCGATATTATTCATGTTCAGCAATTTGAGTAAAATTTTTGTTGAATTGTTGTTCAATGATTTGAAAGCCCGTTTTATCAGCATAGTTAATCGTCAGTTAGGTGTTAGTTGATTTTTAGCCTATTTTTTGTGGAGTTTCAGGTTATTTGTATTTTATTTTACTGTTTTTTTGACACTTGGTGGGTGAAAAAAATAATTCACGCCGTTTTTAGGTAGTGTTCGACATTGGTTTATAACATTAGGGGACGTTTAAAAATTTTCACGCTAATACATAAACCAACTACAGATTTGTGCATTGAAAAGACCTTAAAAAACAAATAGTTCTTCGCACCAACCACTTCCCCAAATACACAACAACAAATACTTACACTCAATCTTCCACGTATTACACTTACCAACCAAAAACTTATCAGCCCCAAGAAGCTTT
>JGI24696J40584_12961666_pt1 | contig 30668 bp, 26 predicted proteins | sample TergutCo191P4_FD_40584 | JGI IMG/M metagenome (IMG submission 40584)
CTGAATGGTGTAGCCTTTATACAACAATCCTTTTTTGTATAATTCAGATAATAAATACCATACAGATTCAATATACTTATTGTCAAAAGTGATGTAGGGGTCATCCAAATCCACCCAGTAGCCCATTTTTTTGGTAAGGTCATCCCACAAATCCTTATATTTCATCACTTCGTTCCGGCAGGCTTGGTTGTATTCCTCCACCGAAATTTTCACGCCGATATCTTCTTTGGTGATTCCCAATGTTTTCTCCACGCCGAGTTCAACGGGCAGCCCGTGTGTATCCCAGCCGCCTTTGCGCCCCACGTGTTTGCCCTTGAGGGTTTGGTAGCGACAAAACAAGTCTTTAATGGCGCGCGCCATCACGTGGTGAATGCCGGGCGTTCCGTTTGCAGAGGGTGGTCCCTCATAAAAAACGTACTCTGGATTTCCTTCGCGGGAGGTTAAACTTTTTTCAAAAATCTTGTTTTTCTCCCAGTATTCTTTGATTTCTTTCCCAATTTCTGAGAGATTAAGTCCTTTGTATTCAGGATATTTATTCATTTTTCGTGTCTTTATTTAATAAGACGCGAAAATAGGGTTTTTCTGCATTTTCCATGTCATTTATTAATATTCTGATAAATAGAATAAAATACAGAAAAAACTCATGCTTTGTTAGCTTTCCTCGTATGAATTTTGTTACAGACATACAATCTTTTAATATCCTTTGAGGCTATTTAATCCGCCAACCCCGTAAAAAAGCTATGAAACTCCCCTTCCAGCATCACGGGCTGAGGAACGGTGTCTCTAAGGGCTTTCTCCTGAAAATCCTCTTTCCGCTCTTCATGTAACCGTTGTATTGCCGGAATGTCAACTAAAGAAGAAAATTGGTTATCATCCTCATATTTAAATTCATAAGTACTTTTTAAACGTTGAGGACCTGCGTTAGATGCTACCGATTCAGTAACAAAATCAACAACCTCGCGCCTGCTTTCAACCCGTTCTGAATTGTTCAGAAATCCAAATTCTTTTTTCTCTATCACCACTGATTTTTCCGATTCTCTTTCTAACTCAGAAATCATATTGGCGGGCGAAGATGGTGAAAAAGGATTTGTACCTTGATCTATAACTTTTGTGTTAAATTGTCTATCACCTTCATACATATTTTTATCGGGAATAATAGACTCTTCTACTCTTGTTTCTACTGTATCATATTTAGAAATAATGACCGACAGCTTTATTTTGTCTCCCAAAGTTGGGTCTTCGCTTCTGCCCCAAATCACGTGCGAATTTTTGCTTTTCAACTCTTCAAATTTATCGGTGAGTTTTTCCAATTCGCAGATACGTAATTTTTTCTCAGATCCGTAACTGATGCTGAATAAGAAGTTTCTGGCGTTTGAAATATGTTCTTCCGTGAGCAGTGGGCATTGTAACACACCTTCAATCACGTCATCAATTCGCTTTTCTCCGCTGGCTTCTGCGATGCCAAGCATGGCGGCGCCACTCTTTCGCATAATAGAGTTAACATCGTTAAAGTCAATGTTTTGCTCTAAGTTAACGGTAATCAACTCGGCAATACATTTCACGGCATTTTTCAGTACATCATCCGCATATCCAAAAGCCCTGTCCAACTCCTCATCATGATAATACTTGATAATGTTTTGATTTTTAATGATGATGAGAGAATCAACGTACTTTTTGAGTTCTGCTATGCCGGCTTCTGCAAACTGTGCGCTGGTGGTGCCCTCAAAACGGAAGGGTAATGTTACCACTGCGATCGTTAATATTCCCAATTCGTTGGCAATTTCGGCTACTACAGGCGCGGCGCCTGTTCCCGTGCCTTTACCCAAGCCTGCCGTAATAAAAAGCATCTTGGTTTCCGTGCCGATAAAGTTAATAATCTCTTCACGACTTGTTAAGGCAAACTGGCGGGCAACTTCGGGATTGGCGCCTGCGCCCAATCCACTTTCTCCCAATACTAATTTTGAAGGTATTGGACTTGCTTCCAATGCATTTCGGTCGGTATTGCAAATTAAAAAGTCCACCCCAACAATTCCCTCTTTGTACATGTGTTTCACGGCATTGCCGCCGCCGCCGCCCACGCCAATCACTTTAATAATAGATTGCGTAGCTTTTGTGCCATAATCTGGCGTGAAATCAATTCGTTCTCTCATAATAAGTTACTATTTAATAATTATGATGTTTTTTCTGTTATTTCATCTAAAAACCCCTTAATACTATCCCAAATCGACGCCCCGTTCTTATCCCCTTTTCTGCCTTCACCTTTCTTCCCTTCTATTTTCTTCCCTTCTACCTTTTTCCCTTCTCCTTTATACACTTCTCCCTTTCTGCTTTCTCCCTTTGTGCTTTCTCCCTTCTTCCCTTCTCCTTTTCTCCCTTCTCCCCCCTTCTTTCCTTCTCCCTTCTCCCTTCTTCTTTCTCCTTCACTCCCCTCTTTTTCAACCACCTGGATCCCATGTTTCAACAATCCCAGCGAAGTGGCAAACATCGGCTGTTTTAATTCAGCCGGAATAGAGTTCACAAATCCAATGTCGGGGATGCCGATGCGTGTGCTGCGTTGTAATGTATATTGACACAGTTCCTTCAAATGCTTTAGCGACGAGCCGCCACCGGTGAGCACTACTCCTGCGCGGATTTTTTTCTCATAACCCGACTCTGAAATTGCCTTTTGAATCTGGTTGAGGATATCCATTTGCACCCGCGAGTAAATAATTTCAGCCAAAAATGGCTCGCTAATCTGCTTGGGCGCACTTTCGTGGAACTGAGGAATGGTAATAAAGTTGTTTTTATTACTCTTTTCGATGACGCATGTACCGTAGCCACACTTTAACTTTTCAGCCAAATCTTCAGGAATTTGGCACACGCTGGCAATATCTTTGGTAATCACGTTGCCGCCGATAGGAATTACTTTTGTAAAAACTGGATTTCCGTCTGCATAAATAATCACATCGGTAGTACCGCCGCCAATATCCACTAACACAACACCTTGTTGTTTTTCTTCTTGTGTTAGGCACACCAAAGCGGAAGCAATAGGTTCTAGAATGATGTCATTCACAAGCAGATCACACTCATTGATGCAGCGTATAATTTTTGTAATTTCGAAATCGTTGCCGGTAATAATTTGAAAATATCCTACGATAAGTTCTCCCAATTCGCCTACCGGTTCGTTGGTTTCACGAATATTGTCAATCACAAATCGTTGAGGAATTACAGTAATGATCTTTTCTCCCGGTTTAACTGAAATATTTTCCAGGTCTTCCACCATTTTGTCAATCTCTTCCTGGCGGATTATCTCTTCCTTTCCGTTTCTGCGGGTGATGACGTGTTTAAACTCCATACTGTTAATGTGGCGTCCGGCTACACCGGCATAAACCGACTCAAATTCCTGACCCGAACGGCTTACGGCAGTATTTTTAGCTACATTGATTCCATCAACGGTTTTATTGATGTTAAAAATCAAACCGTGTTGAACGCCTGTGGAATCGCCTTTACCATAACCTAATACGTCAATTTTTCCATCACTGTTTTGGTAGCCGATGATTGTGGCTATTTTGGTAGTTCCAATATCTATGCCTACTACAATTTTAGGCTGTTCTTGCATTTCTTTACTGTGTGCCATGATTAACTTTTGGATTTAGTTGCTACAATTCTGTTTTTAAAGCGCACGTCTAACCGTGCATATTTATCTTCATTCATATATGGAAGCACATCTTCATACATGTATTTCAGCGATTTAAGTTTGTTTTGTGCATCTTGGGCAGTGCCGAACAAAACGGGCAAATTTCCAACTGTAGGATAGAATGTAATATGCTGTTTTTCATCAATATACATTCTTGTAAACAATGCCGAATAAAAAGGATCTTCCTGAATGAGCGTTGCAATAGTAAACAGTTCATAAAGTTCGCGATTATTTGCTGTTACCGTTTCTTTTGTTTGAAAACTGTTAGGAATAACACCTTGTGCAACAATTACACCATTTTCCACTTTTGATGAATAAGGAAGATAAACGCCCTCCACATCCAATAAAAATTTTGCTCCGGTTTTGGGTTGCACTTCCATTAATATATTGTACAAAGTAACTTCAATTTGTAGTTTTGAGCCCAAAAAATGTACTTTGTCCACCGATTTGATGTAATTTTCTTGTGTAAGAATTTTATGAATTGTAGCCAATTCAATCTCTTTAATTACCTTGCCTTCACAATGGGCATTCTTTCTCTCTAATATCTTCAAAATATCTGATTCTGTGAGAAGTTGAATATTTCCGGAGGTATTTATGAGAATAGAAATATGATTACAGGTTTGTTCGTTTGATTTTTTTCCTGCCCAAACCATGAGAATCAAAATTCCCAAAAACAACAAAAAAGAAACAACAAACTTTATAATTTTCATATCAATTGCTAAAAATTTCTACGATTGACAAAAATACGGAAAAAGGTGCCACTTTTAATAGCTATTTTGTTAGAAACAATAAACAAACAACTGTTAATATGTTACATGCACTAAAATAATAGGAAACCCCTTGCGTTTGTGTAAGGAAACAAAATAAACATGAAATTGAAAACTCGAATTGTCTGGATTAGCATTGTCATTTTTGTACTGCTATTGGTACTTTTATTCTTCTTTTTTGTAAAAAATGATACGCCAAAAAACGATATTCCTTCTAAAGAATTAAAAGAAGCTAAACAACAGCTTAACATTACGCTATTGCGCTACGAAGATGATCTTTTTTCTTTGGATGTGAATAATTTACCGCAAGAAGTGGAGCGGTTATCCAGAATCTATCCGCAACTACTTATTGAGCCGGAGGTTTGGAACGACCTAACGCAAATGGAGCGGTTAAAGGCATATTTGCAAGACACCATCATGATGGCGTTGCATAAAACAGCACAAATAATGGTAAAAACCGAACCGCTTTTAAAAGAATTGGAAACCGCTTTCGGATACTACAAAGTTTTCTACCCCAACGATTCTATCCCAACCATAATCACTATGATTCCGGGGTTGGACATTTCAGTGCCCTCTACCTATATTTATGACGACATTTTGTTTGTAAATGTTGATATGTATTTGGGCGCAGAAAATCATTACTATGGCGCTGTTGGACTACCTTTGTATATTGCAGAGCGCTGCGACCCTGTTTATTTGCCGGTTGATATTTTCAAAAAAGCAATGGTATATAAGCACTTGGAAAGAGCGCCGCATACCACATTACTCGAAATCATGATTACCGAAGGGAAAAAGTTATTTTTCACAGAAATGATGTTACCTGCGCTGCACGAGAGATTTATTATTGGATATTCTGAAGAAAAATACAAATGGGCGAGCAATTATGCCGGTAACGCTTGGAGTTATTTAATTGAAAAGAACGAACTTTTCGGCAAAGGAGACGCGCTTGTTCGATGTTATATTGAGGAATCGCCTTTTACAAAGCCTTTTGGAAACGATTCTCCGGGCAGAATGGGCATCTTCCTTGGGTGGCAGCTCATTAAAAGCTATATGAAAAACAACCCTGAAGTTACTCTCGTGGAGTTAATGCAAGAAACTGATTATCAAAAAATTTTAAACTTATCAAAATTTAAGCCTCAGCCGAAGTGATTTTTTTTTTTCAACAAAATGCACTTACCCCTTGACAAACGCATTTTCGTAACGTATATTTGCGGCGCATTATTAACTAAATTTTACTACTATGTCTAGTATCAACAAAGTCATTCTTATTGGCCGCCTGGGCAAGGATCCCGAAGTGCGCGCCTTTGAAAACAACGTGAAAAAAGTTTCTTTTCCGTTAGCCACCTCTGAACATCGAAAAGATAAAGAGGGAAACAAAATTGAAGTTACCGAATGGCACAACATTGTTTGTTGGCGCAATTTGGCTGACATTGCCGAGCAATACCTTGCCAAGGGTAAACTGATCTATCTGGAAGGACGGATCCGCACCCGAAGCTGGGAAGAAAGCGGTGTGAAAAAGTACTTTACCGAAATTGAGGCAAGTACATTCACCATGTTAGGTTCCAAAGAGGAAGGAAAGGCAACGGAAAGGCAAATTCCGAACGTTCCGCCCCCTGTGATTGAAAAAGTTCCGGAAACTACGGAACCTGACTTCACGGATGATTTGCCGTTTTAGCAGAGTTTCTTTTGTTTAAAATTGATTGATTTTTTCCACAAAGTGAACAGAGAATTTCACAAAGTGCACAAAGTGTTGAATTGCAAAATTCTATAATTGTGTTCTTTGTGAATTCTTTGTAACCTTGTGGCAAAATTTTTTTCAACCCATTACAAGAATAAGCTTATAAATCAAATGTTTAAAATTTAAAAAAAATTACCAAAATTTTCCAGCTTGCAAAATACCCCGTCAAATGCTAAAACAGCCGCAATAAATAGAACACTGCTACCCCAAAATAAGTCCCAATAGCGTAGCCCACAAGTCCGATGGTGATACCGCTAATCAGCACTTTGCGGTTTCCCATGGCGCTGACAATGGGCGGAATGAAAGGCGGAGAGCAGGTCAATCCGATGATGGTTACGGAGAACAGGTCGCCGGAAATTTTAAAAATGCGGCAAAAGATAAGGAGTAGCGCAATCGTTATCATCGTAATGGTTAATACAAAGAGAAATATGTTGAGTGCGCTGGAACCAAACTGGGAAATATCGAATTGCGAAGCTACTATAACGCTGAATATCAATATAAAAAACATGCCCAATTCAAAAGTGCGCGGTAAACTGCGAATTTTTTTGTTAAAAGAAGCACAAATAGACAACGTGGTGATTGTTAAGATCACCACCAAATCGTTTAATCCACCCGTGATGAGCAGAGAGAGCCCTGCACCCACCGCAAGGATACACAACGACAACAGAAAGCCGATCATTGTTTTGGGAAATACTTTTAGGGAAAACATGCCGTCGTAATACTCCACATCTCTTAAAACCACACCTTTAGGGCTGTTTTCATCCACAACTAATGTTTCATCTTTAAAGGGTAACATCCAGCGAAACAGTTTGTAACCGCCTGCGGTTAAGAACAGGATAAATGGGAAAACAATCAGCATTTCGGAGGTGTAGGTGAGCAAAATCACACTTTCATCCACTTTTAAAATGTTGTTTCCCAAGGCAAAAAAGTTCATGGCAGCGCCGGTATAAAAACCTGCCATCATGGAGGCGACCTTATCCACAGTGGGGATACCCGAATCTTTAAACAAAAAGAAAGAAATCAGCACTGCAAGGAAAACCGCAACCACTCCTGCCACCAAAGCCACCATGGTTTTGGGCAACGATCTGGTCCACAGCTTAAAATCGGAACTGAACAAGATCAGGGGGATCCCCAAGAGTACGGAAATATCTCGCAAATATTGCTGAATTTTATGTAATGATGCTGCATCGCCTGCCGAGAGAAAATCGGTGAATCCCAGAACAAACGATAACAGGATGCCTATTAAATACGCCATAATCACAGTGCCAACCGTTTTTGCAATTTTGTATTTGCGAAACATGGTGATTACAGCAAGAGGCGTAAGTAAGAAAATTGAAATAATAATAGCTACTTTCATACGCAAAAAATTATGCGCGAAATTATACTATTTTATCAATTTTTTGACAACAGTTTCATTTAACGCATTAGTGATTTTTAAAAAATAAAAGGACGGCACAACATCAAATTTTCTACTAAGAGAGTGATTTCCAGATATAAAATATTCGCTAAAGTGATCTATCCGTTGTCCTGTTATGGAAAATATTTCAAAATGAAACCATTGATCAGTTTCTGCGTAAAGTTGTATCAAAAGTTCATTTTTTACAGGATTTTCTACATGCACCAAATAAGTGGGCTTGTATTCATGAATATTTGTCATTTTTGATATCTCAAAACTACAAATGACGGGCAAATGGTCGGAAAAATTGTACATGGCGTTCAATATTTCTTCCGGCAAGGTGTGGTTTGCCGGATTGAGTATAGTGCCGTTGAGTCGTTGTCCGTCTTGTCCCAAAGCGTAGTAAGATTCCGGCATTACTTTCACTTTTTGCGCTCCATAAAAAACAGTAGGAGAAACCAATATGAAGTCAAAGCGATCGTCCAAGCCGCCGCTGCTAAAGCACCCGTCGTTTGAGCTGTGCGTGGATTGCGTATGCACGTTGGCAAATTGGTTGTTGTTGTTCCAATTTCCGTATTCATCAATCGGATCAAGGAAACGAAACGCTGTATTGTTGTAAAATAACAGGTGTTGGTACGCCGCTTCACTCGCTTTGTACAAATTAAAATCACCGGAAAACACGTAATTATCAATACCCATTTGTTCTATTTTTGTGGTTAAGCGCTCCACTTGGGTTTTTCTTGCATTTCTATCCGACTCGGTATTCCCTGCCTTTAAGTGTGCAATAATAAATGTGATAAATGCGGTATCACCCTGCGCCAGCTCTGCCGATTTATAGTACATTTTGTAAGCATTAATATCTCGCGGATAAGTAGTTACATAAAGATGATTGTAAAATGCCAATTTTCGGGAATCGTAATACAGCATGTTGGCGATAGAACTGTTAGAATAGTTTGTTAAGGGACAACGGGCATAATAATTTCGCCCATTAGCATTCATCACGTTGTTTAACACACGGTTAACATAGTTATCCTGACTTCCTATTTCATTTACACAAAAAACATCCGGCAACACAAAGTCTATGATTTTTTTTAAATTCTCATCTTTCTCATCCATATAAGTTCCTGAAATAGTGCACCCCGACGGCACCGAAGTGGTATAATACATCATGTTGTATTGCATCATGCGGATAGTGTCGGCAAATCCATGTAAGAGGGTTGTGAGGAAGAGGAAGGAGGTGAGGAGGAGGGGTTTCATGAGGGGAAGTGTTCAAGTTTAAAATTGCCGTTAGTATCAGCCAACGTTTAAGGTTATTTTTATTAGAATTTCTATCGCAAGACAAATCCAATTCGGTTTTGAGGTTTTTCAAGTTCTTTATTATGTTTTGCAAATTCGTCTAATAATTCATAAATTTCACTAAACTGTGTACGTGTTTCTATCATAAAACCTTCCAATTTTTGGTTGAATTCAGCATAGCCTAAAACATATTGACGGAGTGTAACAAAAGCTCGCATAATACTAATATTCATATCAATTGCTCTTGGAGAACGTAATATTCCCGATAACATGGCAACCCCCTCTTGTGTAAATGCAAATGGCGGTATTGGAGCATATTTAATGTTTTCTTGGAGCTTGTCGCAATTTGCGACAAGCTCCATCCATTCCTGTTTAGACAATTGAAACATAAAATCATTAGGAAAGCGTTCAATATTACGTTTAACTTGTTCTTTTAATCTTCGTGTTGCTACTCCATATGCTTCCGCCAAATCAAAATCTAACATTACTTTTACACTTCTTATTTCGTAAATCTTGTTTTTAATAATCGTTAATTCCGATTCGGTTATTTTTATTTCCATATTATAGTTTTTTTTTGCGCGGCAAATATACACCTCAAAAAACCCTTTGTCAAGGGGTAATTACATTTTTTTCCAATTCTTCATACCAGCATTCTCCGTATTTCCTTATTAATGGCGCTTTTAAAAATTTATAGAGTGGTAGTTTCAAGGCTTTTCCGTTTTGGCAGGCAGATTGGCACACGCTCCAGCGATGATAGTTCAGCGCCTCGTAATCGGGGAGTGTTTTAATGCGGATAGGGTATAAATGGCAGGAGATCGGTTTTTGAAAATCAATTTCGCCGTTTAAGAAAGCTTTTTCAATGGCGCATTTGGCGATGCGGTCTTCAAAATAAACAAATGCGCAGCTTTCGTCTTGTAGTAGCGGGGTTACGAACGAGCCCTCCATGTCGTAATCGAAAGTACCGTTTTCATCCACTTTTTCTACAGCTTCCGGTGTCATATATTTTTTGAAGATGTCGTAATTATCTTCTAAATCAGAAATTTCATCGGGTTCAAGCGGGGCGCCCACATCTCCCTCAATGCAACACATACCGCGGCATGTACGGAGGTCGCAACAGAAGGTTTCAGTAAAAATATCGTCGGAAACAAGGACAGATTGGATGATTTTCATTGTTTTTTTTTAGGGGGGCAAAGATACATTATGTCAAAAAAACTCATACTTTTCAGCATTCAAAAGCAACCTTCAATTTTTTCCCCCGAAAACACTATTTTCGCAGCAAATTATAATGCCTCCAAAGGCATTAAATCTTAGATTATTAAATTGCGTATGCTCACCTATTTCACCCAAATTCTCTTACCACTTCCTCTTCCTGCCATGTTCACTTATCGTGTACCGCAAGAGTTGAATGGGCAGATACAAGCTGGGATACGGGTTGTGGTACCCTTCGGGAAGCATAGACTGTATGCAGGTCTGGTGATGGAGGTGCATACCAATCCGCCCTCTTTTCCAAATGTAAAATATGTGATTGATGTGATTGATGTTACGCCGATAGTTACGGAAAAACAACTTGCACTTTGGAAGTGGCTGGCACACTACTACTTGTGTTATAATGGCGAGGTGATGGCTGCTGCCATGCCCTCAGGGCTGAAGTTGGCGGGAGAAACACTCATCATGCTGCATCCCGACTTTGATGGCGACATTTCAACGCTGACTGAACGGGAACTCATAATTGCGGAAGCGCTCACCTACAGGCAACACCTCACCGTTGCCGAAGTGCAAAAAATTGTGGAAATCCAAAAGATTTTCCCTGTCATCAAATCGTTGGTAGAGAAGAATGTGATTTTGACTACAGAGGAGATTAAAAATCCATACCGCGCTAAAAAGGAAAGTTATATTTTTTTGCATGAAGATTATGAAAACGATGAGCCTGCGCTTTTTGAAGTGTTAGACCGATTAAGCGCCTCGAAAAAAACAGAAAAACAATCACAACTTTTATTGGCATTTTTAATGCTAAAAAGGGATGAAGACCGCGTGAAAAGAACGGACCTGCTAAAGAAGTCGGAATGCTCGCCATCGTCGCTGCAAACATTAATCAGTAATAATATTTTGATTCAAAAAGAGATACTAAGCAGTCGCTTGCCGGATGTTTCTTCCAAAAATGATATTAACGACATCGTTTTGTCGGAGGTGCAACAAAAAAGTTTTTTGGAAATAAAAGCACTTTTTCGGCGGTTTTCAGTGGTTTTGTTGCACGGCATCACAGGTTGCGGCAAAACGGAAATCTATATGAAGATGATTGATGAGGTGCTAATGCAAGGCAAGCAAGTGCTGTACCTTTTGCCGGAGATTGCACTTACTTCACAAATTGTGAGTCGATTACAAAAATTTTTTGGGAATAGGGTAGGGGTCTATCATTCGCGGTTCAACGAGTTTGAACGGGTGGAGATTTGGAACAGGGTGTTGCAACACGGCACCAACGGCGAACAAAAGTATTCGCTGATTTTAGGTGCCCGCTCGTCTCTTCTGTTGCCGTATCAAAACTTGGGATTCATCATCGTGGATGAGGAGCATGACGCGTCTTACAAACAGCAAGATCCAGCGCCGCGCTATCACGCCCGCGATGCCGCTGTAGTGCTGGGGAAACTTCACAATGCCCCCGTACTGCTCGGTACAGCTACTCCTTCGTTAGAAAGTTATTACAACGTAAAACAAGGTAAATACGGATTAGTGGAACTGTTTCAACGCTACGCCGAAAGCCAACTTCCGGAGATTTGGGTGGAAAATGTGCCCGAAGCACGAAGACAGAAAAAAATGGAGGGGCATCTCTCTCATTTTCTCATCAACAGTATGGCGGAAGCGCTCGATAGAAAAGAGCAAGTCATTCTGTTTCAAAATCGTAGGGGATATGCGGTGCGCCTGTATTGCAACGCCTGTCAAAATATGCCCACCTGCATTCATTGCGATGTTACGCTCACCTATCATAAAAAATCAAACTTGTTGAAATGCCACTATTGCGGCTATGCTATTGCTGTTCCTGAGCGCTGCCCGCATTGCCAAAGCACAGACATTGAAATGAAAGGCTTTGGCACTGAGAAAATTGAAGAGACTATAGCTCAGCTTTTCCCTGATGCGAAAGTGGCACGAATGGACTTGGATACTACACGCTCGAAAACAGCATACCAAAAAATCATTTCCGATTTTGAAAAACTACGCACCGATATTTTGGTGGGAACACAAATGATAACCAAAGGGTTGGATTTCGATCGTGTGACTGTAGTCGGCATATTGGAAGCGGACAACATGATCACTTTTCCCGATTTTCGCGCGTTTGAGCGGGCATTCCAAGTGATGGCGCAGGTGAGCGGGCGTGCGGGCAGAAAAGAAATTCCAGGAAAAGTGATTATACAAAGCTACCAACCGTGGCATCCTGCTTTGAAGTATGTGATTGGCAACGACTTTCAAGCAATGTACTTGAATCAAATTGAAGAAAGAAGAAAATTTCGCTATCCACCCGTGTTTCGTTTAATAAAGATTACATTGAAACACAACAATTTAGAATTTGTCAATCAGGCGGCGGCAGAGTTGGCGCAGGAGTTGCAAAAAAGATTTCCGAAGCAGGTATTAGGACCCGAATTTCCCTTGATTTCCCGCCTGCAAAACCAATACCTGAAAGAGATTTGGATAAAATTTGCCAAAGATACTTCGTTGGAGAAGAAAAAGGAGGCACTACAAAACATTATCACACAGTTTCAAACACATTCAAAATGCAAACAGGTGCGCGTGGTGGTGAATGTGGATTGTTAATACTTCATAAACCCTCCACCGTTGCCCTTTGTTTGGCAAAAAATTCAATTCGGCTTTTTTCGTTGGCTTCTGAGATCTGAATAGCTGCTCTTTTCTTGAGATGCATCCACTCTTTGAATTTTTCCACCATTTCCAAATCGGAACAAGAGATGTCGTACGCACCAAAAGCATGGATACGACATGCTTTCAACTTGTCGGAATAGCAATAACTGTAATTAGTGTCAATACTCATTTTTGAAATGTATAAATTCACCTTATTTTGCGTTTCAGGGTAACAGCCCTTGTTTGCCATTTCTTCCATATAATCCAGTGCATCAAATAGTTCTTTTTTCAAAAGAATTTTATCTTCATCGGAAACCAATAGAATAGAATGGAAATATCTGATGTTTTGCACCAAGTATTCAAAAATTCTTTGATCTAAAATAAAGTGAGTATTTTTTACGCATAGGATGTTCTTTAAATAATGATCAAATTCCTTTGACATTTTTTCCGGGATAATGATTTTGGAGAATAAAGGCTTATGCATTTCTTCCTGATGATATTGATATGCCCAGTCGAAAACCTTGAAGCGGTATATTGTAGAAAAGCGGATGCCCAGCGCTCGTGGCAGGTTATTACAAACTTCCATAAATTCAGAGTTGGGAGTATCCACTAAGTGATCAAGTGCCTTGATCCTTTTTTGCAAATTGAACAGGTCATTTTTTGACGGATTAAGATAATTTAGCGTTTGCATTTGATAAGATATTGTTCCTGAATCAATGCCCACTACTTCATCTAATGAAATGTTCCAGTGAGAAGCCATTTTTACTATTTCATGGGTATGAAATACAACATCTTTTCTTAACCTTCTGTAAACTGCTTCCCGTTCAAGACATAACAGATCCATAATTTCTTGTGTCAGTTTTGGTTTTTTTGGAAATATCTCATGCAGATTATCCATGAAAGCATCATACCAATTGTGCCCTTCCATAATAAAAAAAATTTATTGTTATGTGATTTTAATTTTACAAACTTTCCAATAATTGTCTTTGTTTTGTGAAAAATTCGATGCGACTTTTTGCATCTACTTCCGAAATTTGAATAGATGCTCTTTTCTTGAGCTGCATCCAGGCAATAAAATTTGCTACCATTTCAGAATGAAAAGAATATAGTTCAAGTTTATCAAAAACATGAATATAAAATACGTCAAGGTCGGGGGTAGCTGTATAACAGTACCCTGTTTCTATTTTAAGTTGTGAAATATAAATATTTACTTTATTTTGCGTTTCAGGGTAACAACCCTTATTTGCCATTTCCTGCATATAGTCTAATAATGCAAATGCCTCTTTTTTAATAAGTTCTTTTTCTTCTTGATTCAAAAGGTATATAGAACAGAAATACTGGACATCGTTGATCAAATATTCAAATATTCGTTGATCAAAAATGTAATTAGTACGGGGAGCCAGTTTAATAGCTTGATTATATTCAAATGCTAATCTTAGTGCCTCTTGTGAGATATTAATTTCAGAGAAAGGGGTAGACTCTGATTCGTTCTCTTGCAGATACCTTGATTTGAATAGAAAAAACTTGTTTAATTGCTCAAATCCGGAAATCAATTGTATGGGCAACCTATTGCAAATGTCCATAAACTCGGTGTGTGGAAAATCTTTAAGATAATTGATAGATTGAATAATAAAATTAAAAAATTTTACTTCTTCATGCAAAGGATTACAATAGTTTAGAGATTGCATTTTAAATAAAATTTTTCCGGAATGTACTTTTGTAATTTCATCTAATGAGATGTTCCATGCAGTAGCAATGGTTACAATTTCATCAATAGAGAAGAGTACTTCTTGACGCAACCTTCTATAGGATGCCTCGCGCTCTAGCCCCAATAAATCCATTAAGGCTTCCATTAGTTGTTTTCTTTTGGGATATCTTTTATAAAGAATTTCCGTGAAAGTGTCAAACCAAGTGTTTTGTTCCATAGAATGCTAATAGTTAAATGATTAGTCGTAGTGTCTTCTTCAAAGATTTATTTGATATTTATAGTTGGCAAAAATAAAAAAAAGTTTTAGTTAACAAAAAATGATTATTACCTAATATGATGAACCTATCGTTTATTACTCAAATTGCTAAAAATCAATGAAAAAGAAACATTCTCTCTTTTTTTTCAAAAATTAAAAAGCGCTTCTTTTTACAATTTTTCAAAAAAAAAAAATCAATACTTGCGTATAATAAAAATGACATGTCAATTTTTGAGCATTTTTTTTAAACAAAAAAATCTAACCGGAAAAAAACATACGATCTCCATTTTTGTAACAAAATTCGTTCTTTCTTTTATGACTATTGACGCAGAACAGTACGAATAGTGTTGATTATCAGCATATTTTTGCTGCGTCAAAAAATGATGTAAAAGATTTAGGAATTGAGTTCTCATTTTAGAATATGCTTTTTTTATGTAATATTTTAATAATAAATAAATATAAAATAATGAAACAAAATTTAAGATTATTAAATACAGCATTCTTTTTTATATGCAGTTTTTTGTTACACGCTCAAGACGCCAGCAGGGTAGATTCTGCCAATAGAAACAAGAAAGATGAAATTTGCGCAAATACACTTGTTACCTTTAAAGCCAGCATAGAAAACGGAGGCGATGCCCCTGCCTACCAGTGGCAACTCAACGGTGTGGATATTACCGGCGCCAATGATTCAATGTACACTTATATTCCCAAAGAGGGCGATATTCTCACTTGCCAATTGACCAACAACGACTATTGTGTTGAACAAAATGTGGTGATTTCTAATGAGATATTGCTGCATATTTCCCAATGTGGAGTCATGGTGCGCGGTACAATCTTTCCGTTTGTGCACCACGCAGAACCGGAATATGCAAACCTGTTTTTCACCATCGCGAGGTTGTACGATGCTGAGTTGTTACTGAAAGATGTTGAAGCCGCTTTGGCAACAGCGCCTTTGTATGCTGATACCGCCATTTACTACGATGGCTTGGTATTTATTCCGCGTACTCCGAAATATCCGGGATACCTGAGCAAATTGGATAATCCGGGATGCTCGCAAATCAATTGGGCGGCATTAGGCTATAACGCCGAAACAATGGATACTACTTATTTGTTGGAAGGAGAAAAACCACAAATGAACATAGGACATTATGCTTTTAAAGATGTAAAACAGGGAAACTATATCCTCGTGTTATCAAGTGGCAGCTATGCGACACGATTTGTGTGTATTACAGTAAATGACGAAGATATATGGATACCCTACAAAGAATTGATTCCAGGAGATGTTAATGGCGATTTTATCATTGATCAGTCAGACATTCAATTGATGATTGAAAAAATTTCACAATATGGAGATGAACCCTATGACCCACACTATGATTTAAACGGTGATTTGATAATTAACATGGCGGATATATCATTATTAAAAGCGTTGCTTCAATTTTCTATTGATTTATATAAAGATACAAATGATTGTTTGTATCTTTTTCCTCCAAAATAAATAACAAAGAATACATATCTATTACCTATATTTATTAATCTAATTTTTGTTTTATGAAAAGAGAATCTTTACTAAAGTTTAATGCTAAAAGCAGAGGTGCACTATTATTAGTGCTTTCACTCTGTGTATTTCCGGAGTTGTTGAGTGCACAACCTGATGAGTACAAATCTTCTAAAGGTATTGTGGTGGGAACATCCGATGCCCGTCTCACGGCTTCAATTTACGAAACCGACACTACTGTTACAATGAAAATTATGGCAATTGGCTACATGCAGGTGGACTATATTAATTTTCCTATTTATTATGATCCGAATCTATTGAGCCTTTGCAAGTCAACTGGAGAAGAGGTTTCGGCATTCGGTTATTTATATAATGATTTGGGAACTAATGTCGTTACACTAAATGATGAGCTCAAACAAAAAGGATGGTTATGTTTCGTAACCCATAAAAATAAAGGAATAATTCCTACTATACCCACCTTGTCAGGTCACGCATCTATGCGCGTTGTGGATGTGGATATGGTAAGTCCGCTACCTTTAGTTGAAACCACAGTTCTTTTAAATGAGGGTGAAGTGAAAACTATTGCGGAATGTTATTTTATTAAAAAGATTGCAGGTCAAGAGCTCGCCAATAGCAACGTAGGGATTGGAGTGAAAACAAATATACCCCTCTATCAACCCAGATTTGGGTACGATGGTTTATTTTTATGGTATAAGGAGTTAATAGACCCTGCATCCAGTAATGATTTCAGAATTACAAATTCCAACCTGTTTTTATTGCGTTCCGGTTCATCAGTAATTACCTATCCGGCAAACAACGTAGCCATTAACTCTGCCACCCTGAAAGGTTATTTTCAACAGGGCGCTCAAAATCTCCCAGTTTCCAGTACTATATTAGATACTATAGGAACAGCCACCTCAGGAAAAGGAAGATTGAATCATGATGAAGTGAAAAAATATGGCTTTATTTTTTCTTTAAATGATGTACAAGTTTACACCTCCGAATTTAATGATTCTATTATTATCAATAACATACACTACCCAGTCCCCACCAATGGAGAGGTCGCTTCAGGAACTTTTACACGTGGTGCTTATACTTTTAACATAGTGATAGTGGACAATAATGGCGGAACAAATGAAAAGCTGAATTATAGCGCCCCGCTTACCAATTTATTGGCGAACACTACCTACTACGCATGGGCTTATACCCACTACACTTTTGAAACCTCAAAAGAGTTTCAATTGGTGGGTGAAAGAATCGATTTTAAGACCAAAGATTGTTTGGTTTTGAATATCGAAACGATATATATCAATAAAGAACCCGATTGTGGCAAAAGCAATGGCGAGGTTCAGGTGTATGTTGCCGGAGGTAGCGGTGAATATGAGTTCAGCGTGAACGGCGGAATATTTAAGCAATATAATAACGACTTGATTACTTCTTTAGCGGCAGGCGTTTATACGATCTCCGTGCGCGATGCACAGTATCCCGATTGCCCCACAACTTCTGTGGAAAACATTGTATTGCATAACGGCGACACCGATTTGAGCGTGAACCTGACAGCACAAGATGCTTTAACCTGTGTTTCTACTGATGGTAAACTGTTTATTGCGGTTACCGGCGGAACACCCAACTACACCTATTATTTGAATGACGAAGAATTAAATGAAACTCCAAATATCATTGAGAATATAGGTGCTGGCGCTTATACTATCACCGTTATGGATGCAAAAGGTTGCGTAGCCACCAGCGGCACAGTACACATCAACGCTGCTACTCCTTCGTTTACCGTAAATATTGAAGTAACTCATGAAGCCTCTTGCGGAGCCAACACAGGTGAAGCTACCGTAACTGTAACCGGTTCTTCAGATTACACTTATCAATTGAATGCCAACCCACCACACCATGGAACAAAAAGTGAAATAGTTTTAACCGGATTGAGCGCAGGCGTTTATAAAATACGAATTGAAGACAGTTGTAGCGTTGTAACACAAACATTTGAAGTTACCAATGGAACCCATGAATTGTCATTTGCGATGACCTCACAAAAAGAGCTTTTGTCTTGCGATGGACAGTTAATTCCCGGTAGCATTACCATTTCAGTAACACACGGCAAAGAAAACTATGCTTACAGTATTGACGGAATCAATTGGGTTGAGTTCACCGGTGCAACTGCCAATATTTCAGGGTTACATCAAGGCATTTACACTGTTAGGGTGCAAGATGATGAAAAATGTACGTATGAAATAAACAATATTACCCTCTCTCGTGAAATAATTACCTCAATGCAAATTACGGCTCCGGTGGCTGCAACGCCACAAACTTTCTGTGGTGGCGCTACCGTTGCCAACTTACAGGCAATAGGCTTGAATATTAAATGGTACTTAACCGCAGTAGGCGGCAGTCCGTTAGATATGTCAACACCATTAGATTCAGGCAAGATTTACTACGCAGTGCAATCTATTGGAAACTGCGAAAGTCAGGAACGCACTGACGTAAAAGTATATATTGACGACAATGTGGTTTTACAGACTCCGGTTATTACTACTCCCCAAGATTTTTGCAATCCATCGACAAACTTATCGCTTGCCGATATTGCCACTAACGGAAATACGAATATTGTGTGGTATGATGTACCGCAGGCCGGTACGCCATTGCCGCTAAATACGCCTTTAGAGGCAAAAACATATTATGCAGTCATCAAGGCAGGCTATTGTGAAAGTTCACCCAAAGTTCCGGTAGAAATTACATTTGGCAACTCAAACCCTGTTGCTCCGGTTGTGATCACTCCGCAATATTTCTGTGAAGGTGCTTTAATTGCCAATATTGCTGTTCCTAACAACAAGATTGTATGGTATTTAAAAGCCACAGGCGGTGAACCGTTGAGTACTGCTTTTGTATTACAAGATGGTGCTACCTATTATGCCGCGCAAACTGCTGGAGCGTGTGAAAGCGCAACACGCACTGCCGTAACTGTTCACATCACAGAACCGTTAGCGCCCTTGGCAGTAGATACGCAAGCTATATGTGGGAAAGCTACTATCGCAGATATAGTGATTACGGGCTGTGGTATTCGCTGGTATGATGCTGCAACAGTAGGTAATCTCTTACCGCTGTCAACTTCTTTAGAGGCAGGCAAATCCTATTGGGCTGCACAATCTTCCGGAAATTGTGAAGGTGCAAGAATAAAAATCACGGTTACCAATAACTGCTATACTGTATATGGAACCATGTTTCCGTTTGTAAATACTGAAAATGTTGGGTTTGACAGTCAGTATCCCGTTACCGTAAGATTATTACCGGTTCCTCCAAAAGACGGTAATGATCCGGTGTATGCAATACAGACTGCAACGCCTATTCAGGTAACAAAAGCTGTTAATTACAATGGCACTATTTATGTTCCCGGAACACCAAAAAATCCGGGTGTGATTGGAAACACAAATAATCCGGGTATTAAAATTAGTTGGGAAGAACTGGGAAAAACGGTAAGCGCTGTTGACAACACTACTGTAGTATTAGGCGAAATACCTATAACCCCGATAGGTCTTTTCATGTTTACTAATATTGTACCGGGAGAGTATATTCTCGAAATATCGCGTCAGGGCTTTATTACCCGCCGGGGTCAAGTTACTGTCAATATGAATGGAATCTCTTTAGGACATAGAGAATTAATTGCTGGAGACGTAAATAATGACCTCATCATTGATGGATCTGATATTTCAAGTTTTAATTCAAAGTACACCGATGAAACTTCATCTGGATTTGCCCCGCAATTTGACCTCAATGGAGATGGAAATGAGAATATTGGAGATCGCCATATTATAATAGACAATGTGAATGCTACCATGTCCACCTATTTGGAAACTTTCAAATGGATCATGAGCTATTATGAATAATAAATGAATATAAATGCTACAAAATGAATAACAAGAAAATAAGGTGGTTGTTATTAATTGTATCGCTATGGGTTGTGCCTCTCTTCCCGAAGGCACAACCTGTAGAATACAAAAATGATCAAGGTGTTCTGGTCGGAACGTCAGATTCTCGTTTGTTTGTTACCATTAATGAATCCATCGACCATGTTGAATTTCAAATTTGTGCTATTGGGGAGATAACGGCAGCGGCATTCGGTTTTATCTTACTTTACGATACTGCGATATTACGATTAACCGATCCGACCTATTCTTACGATATGCCGATTGGGTATAACTTCAGCAGTTATCCTACGGAAGTGATATCCATATCTCCTTCTTTCAAGGCTAAATTTCCTGATTGGGTCGCCTTGCCTATGCAACACAGAGAGATTATCGACGGTCCTGCCGCCGGAATGAAATTCTTCTGTGCCGAAATTTCGGGGAGCCTTAGTACATCCCCCGTAAAACTTGTATCCGGTGAAATAATCCATATCATGAATATGTATTATAGAAAAGTAAACCCTGGAACGCCGCTCACCACTTCAGATTTTGGTTATTTTACAGAAGCAAAAACGCCTCCGCTCCTCACTTCACAATGGATTTTTGGAGCCTATAAAATAAAACTGTCTGCAGGACGACCTTGGGACAATTTTATTGAACGACCGGAGCTTTTTACCTATCGTTCTCCATCCTATATTGTTACGGAAGAAGTTACGGGCTTAATTTCAGACTTGGCTACTTTCAATGCTACTTTTACCAGAGGCGATTTAATACCCACCCTCGAGATGCTCAACGCACATTATGCATCTGCTGATACAAACGGCAGGCTGAACTGGGATGTGGTGAAAAAGTATGGATTTATCTACTCTAATGTGGATGCTACCATTTTGGTTAACGGATATTCCAACCGGCTAAAAATAGATGGTGTAGATTATGAATTTCCCAACACAACTGAACTTGCAGCTGGAAATTTTATTCGCAATGGTAAAAAATTCTATATTACGCCATTAATTACTAATAATGCTTCAGAACAATCGGTTTCAGTATCTCAAAATGTTTCGGAACTGCCGTTTGAGGATACCTGCTATGTGTGGTCGCTGATTCATTATACTTTTGAAACATCCAATTCCTATCTGTTTGTGGGTAACAAGGTGTTGTTTGAAATGAACAGCACCGTTCCGCAGGCAGCATGTCCGTTAAGTGTTGATTTTGAAGGCGGACCTTACAAAGTAACCTCATTGGCAGGATTATGTTGGACAGCCAATATGGCTACCCGACATTACGCCGATGGAAATCCAATAACTTTTGCAAGAGCTTATTCGTGCAAGATATGCCCCGATTCGGTACAAACGGCTACTGTTTTTGGGTTGCTTTATACTTGGTATTCTGCAGTGGGCATTCCGGAAACCTCTTTAGATGCACCCGCGCCAGACTCAAGCGGATTTGTTCAGGGTATATGTCCGCAAGGATGGCACGTGCCTTCTCCAACGGAGTTAGACAGGCTAAATCAATATCCGGCGGAAGATTTAAGAAGTACCAACTACTGGGTTGTTGCGGGCGGAACGAATGCCACAGGATTTAATGCCCTCCCTGCTGGAAGGTACAACGGAAAAACAGATAGATTTGTTGACCTCCACGGCTTCACTGCCTATTGGTCGAACAATGCCCTTTCTGAAATATATGCACACTACCACTCAATATCATATTATTGTAATTTAGTTGAAATAATTCAAACAGAGAAATCAGATGGATTGAGTGTCCGGTGTGTAATGGATTATGAATGAAAAAAGGGGCGGTGAGAGAATGATATTGCACTATATCTAAATAAAAAATTATTCACATTTTCCATTAAATAAAAAAACCTACTTTTGCGCTTCTTTTGAATAAATGTATTATGATTTTAATTGAAACTATTGAGAAGCTTAAAGAGGTCCTTCTCAGGATTAAAAGTAATGGCAAAACTATTGGTTTTGTACCGACAATGGGCGCGCTCCACGAAGGTCATATTTCATTGATTAAGAAAGCAAAAAGCGAAAACCAAGTCGTAGTGCTTTCAATTTTTGTGAATCCATTACAGTTTGATAAACCGGATGATTTGGAAAAATATCCACGTGATCTTGAGAAAGATTTGCTGATGGTTGAACACTGTGTTGACATCGTTTTTGCGCCTGCAGTGCAAGAAATATTTCCAACAAGCCCGACAGAGAACTACAGTTTTGGCGGATTGGAAACGGTTATGGAAGGTGCTTCCCGTCCGGGACATTTTAACGGAGTTGCCACTATTGTGAAACGCCTGTTTGATTTCGTGCAACCCAATAGAGCCTATTTTGGTGAGAAAGATTTTCAACAATTGGCCATTATCCGTCAATTGGTGGAGCAAACAAAATCAGAAGTAACCATTGTCTCCTGTCCGGTCATTAGAGAACCTAACGGGTTGGCAATGAGCTCCCGAAACCAACTACTTTCATTTGCGAAGAAAAATATCGCATCAAAAGTGTATGGCATCATTAATAAATCGAAAGCCTTAGGCACAACAAGTGTGAAGAAAATCAACGATTTTGTTTTCGCCGAAGTAAAAAAATTAGAACCTATTAAATTAGATTATTTTACTATTATTGATGAAATAACCTTGAAATCAGTTGACTCATTAGATGATGCAACAAGCGTAGTTGCTTGCGTAGCCTTCACTATCGGAGAAGTAAGACTCATAGACATGATCCGTTTCAAATAACCACCACTATTTTTTACCATTAACCACTAATCATTGATCACTAATCACTATAAGATGTTTATTGAAGTTGTTAAATCCAAAATTCACCAAGTTACTGTTACCGAAGCTAATTTAAACTATGTCGGTAGTATTACGATTGACGAAAATTTGATGAATGCTGCAAATCTAATTGAAAACGAGAAAGTACATGTCCTCAACTTGAATAACGGCGAGCGCTTGGAAACTTATGTTATCAAAGGAGAAAAGGATTCAGGCGTCATTTGTCTAAACGGTCCTGCCGCACGAAAAGTGTATGTAGGTGATGCCGTTGTCGTTATTTCATATGCTATTATGGATTTTGAAGAAGCAAAAACTTTTAAACCCCACATTATTTTCCCCGATGAAAATAATAGACTGAAATAATTGAGAACTTATTTTAACATATTTTATAGATTTCTATTTATCATTAGTGCTTTGTGGGGTGCTGGTTTTGCGCAACCACAAAAAGTGCCTGTTGAAACTTACAGTTTTATAAACTATAAAGCTGACACATTGCATCTTTCACAAAATAAATCTTTTTTAAAACATTTTGCATCAAAGTTCGATTCTGTTGTATCACACAATACCGGAAATATTAATATTGTGCATATTGGGGGGTCTCACGTGCAAGCCGGCACATTTCCCAACACGGTGCGACAAGAGTTTTTGAGAGCATACCCTTATTTAAAGGCAGGCAGGGGAATGCTCTTTCCATACGCAGCTGCTCCAAAATGTAATAATCCCATAGACTATAGAACAAGATCAACAGGTCGATTCGGATTAGTTAGAAATGTGCACAAAGAACATGCTAAACCGCTTGGGGTAACAGGTATAGCCGTTTATACATTGGATTCCATTTCAGAGATAAGAATCGTTCACCGCGATTCACTAACAAAATTTAATACTACAAAAATTACGCTGTTGGGATTTGCTGATGATGCTACTGATTGTATTCCCATATTACGGATTGATTCCGTTGACTTTTTACCCTCAGCAATCCTTCCCGAAAAACGTCAATTTGTTTATCAAAATATCAATGTAACAGATTCTTTTGCCTTTTCTTTGATAACAAAGGACAGCAACACTTTTACCATTAGCGGCTTTTTGTTGGAAAATGAAAATCCGGGCATTACGTACCATTCCATTGGCGTAAATGGCGCCAGTGTGGACGCATTTTTGCGTTGCCCACATTTTGAAGAAGAGATTCCGCTGTTGTCTCCCGATATGGTCATCTTTGGCTTGGGTATCAACGATGCCAGCGAAGCCGACTACAATTCTGATATTTTTAAAGAAAAGTATTTGGCTTTAGCGAATCAATTTAAGAAAGCAAATCCCCATTGTTTTTTTATATTTATCACAAACAATGATAGTTACAAAAAAGTAGGAAAAAAATACCAAGTCAACAAAAACGCTTTGGTGGTTAGGCAAGTCATGTATGAATTGGCAGAGGAGATTGGCGGCGCCGTATTCGACCAATTTGAAATTATGGGAGGCTTACACTCCATGGAGAAGTGGCGCTTGGAAAAATTAGCCCAAAATGATCGCCTGCATTTCACAAAGGCAGGGTATGAACTGATAGGGAAATTGCTATTTAATGCGATTATTGGTGAAATTATTGTTAATCATTGATTCACAGTATTGTTTACTCTATCTTTAGAGCCTTTGCAATGATTGAACAAAAAAACAAAAATCATTCCTTTACATTCCCTTTTAATTGCAACCTTACCCTATCTGTCTGCGCATTCGACTGTACCGTAATCTGTTTGGCGATTACACCCGCTGTTTTTGCAGTATAAACAGCTTTTATTGTACCTTTTTTTCCAGGCATTACCGGTTCCTTCTGCCATTCCACTTCGGTACAGTCGCACGAAACGATCACATCAAACAGTACTAATGGTTTGTTGCCCACATTGGTGAAAGTAAAGATTCCTGTTTTTACCTCCCCTGCTCCCAAAGTGCCATAATCAAATGTAACAATATCAAACTCTATCTCCGCCCCCGTAGTTACTTTCGGCACAAATGGCGTCGAGGCTTCTGCTTCCTTCTTCCCTTTTCCCTGCGCAAAGCACAGAGAACTCATTATCATGCAAATACTTATAAAACACGCTATTTTTTTCATAAAGATATTATTGGTGTAAAGGTGTATAGGTGTAAAGGTGTATAGGTGAACTCTTAATTCCTAATTCTTAATTCCTAATTCTTAATTCCCCTTCATCACCGGCGACTCTTTACTCTCCGGCACAATTTCTTGCGGCGATTCAATCACATTTCCTTTTATGTTGAGCGTAATTTTTTCTCCTACATTTGACTCAACGTAAACACTTTTATTGATGGGTCCTACCCTACCTGTGTTATAAGATACTTTAATTTGCGCTGATTGACCCGGAGGGATAGGTTCTTTGGGCCACTGTGGCACGGTGCATCCGCAAGATGAGGAAACATTAGTAAGTTGTAAATCAGCTCTTCCTGTGTTTTTAAATTCAAAATAACAAGTACCATCGCCGTTTTTCAGGACGGTACCATAGTCATGAACTAAGTAGGTAAACTTAATTTCAGGAACTTTGGGGGTGGTATCTTCCACCATCACCACTTCTTTCTTTTTTTCTTTAGCTTTTTTAGCCGGTTTTTCTTCTACTTGTGCAGAAACTGCAAGAGATAAAACAATTAACAGAGATAAAACAATAATTTTTTTCATAAATAATAAATTTGAGATGTTAAAGACAATATGTTTTTAATGAAGTTTAATGTGTTAAATAATTTATTGCCATTTCATAGCCGAAAAGCCCAAATCCAGAGATTGAGCCGCAACATTTGGAGGCAATGAAGGAGTTTTTTCTAAAATTCTCACGACCGAACAGGTTGGAAATGTGCACTTCTACCACTTTTGCAGGCATAGCGGCAATGGTGTCTGCCAAAATTATTGAAGTATGCGTAAATGCCCCCGGATTTAAAATCATCCCATCGCAAAACTTGTGTTGCAACATAAAATCTACCAATTCATCCACTTTGTTCGATTGAAAATAGAGCAATTCAATTTCAGGATAACGTTGTTTTAAAAGATTGAGATAGGTGTGGAAGTCGGTGTGTCCGTAAACATCCACTTCCCGCGAGCCTAACTCTCCCAAATTGACGCCGTTTACGATGATAATCTTTTTCATTTTACTTTTTTCCTAATAAACGGAACATATTAGATTTATAGGCTTCCACTCCGGGTTGGTCGAAGGGATTGATGTTTAACAAATATCCGCCTAATGCGCAGCTAAATTCGAAGAAATAGATCAGTTCGCCCAAAATTTCTTCCGAAATTTCAGGGATAACGATACGGATGTTGGGCACCTCGCCGGCGAGGTGCGCCAAACGCGTGCCTTCTTCCGCTGTAAGATTTATTTCATGCATGCTTTTTTGTTGCAAATAGTTTAAACCGTCCAAATCATTGTGATCAAATGGAATAGGCAAATGAGAAGCCACTTTTTCAACAGAGAGTACCGTTTCAAATAGATGACGTTCCCCTTCCTGAATATATTGTCCCAATGAGTGTAAGTCTGTTGAAAACACAGCGCCTGCAGGGAAAATTCCCTTGCCTGCTTTGCCGTCGCTTTCGCCGAAAAGTTGTTTAAACCACTCAATAAAGAAAAACAGTTGCGGCTCGTACGCCACCACCAACTCCAATTTCTTATCTTCTTTATACAACAAAAAACGGGTATGTGCATATTGCATGGCTATATTTTCGCTAAGATGAGGATGTTGCAAAAGGTGATTCCTCATTTTTTTTGCTCCGGCAATCAGTTTTTCGATATTGAATCCGGCACAAGCAATGGGCAGCAATCCTACTGGGGTGAGCACGGAGTAACGCCCGCCCACATCGTCGGGAATAACAAAAGTCCGGTAATTTTCTTCAGTGGCTAATTTTTTGAGTGCGCCTTTTTTCTCATCGGTAATGGCAACAATTCGTTTTTGCGCTTCAAGTTTGCCATACTTCTTCTCACAATGTTCTTTTAAAATCCGAAAGGCGATGGCAGGTTCGGTGGTTGTTCCCGATTTTGAAATTACGATTACGGCATAATCTTTAATATCAAGCAGGTCCATTAATCCTTTGTGATAATCTTCTCCCATACTGTTTCCGGCGAAAAGTACCAACGGTGTTTTATTATGGGGCAACAACGCCTTAAAGGGATGTTGCAGTGCTTCTATCACAGCGCGTGCGCCCAAGTATGAGCCGCCAATACCCACAACCACAATCACTTCAGCGGTGGCAGCAAGACTTTTGGCAGTGCTGTTAATTTCAGCAATTAAGTCAGTTGAAACTGTTTCGGGGAGGTCAAGCCACCCCAAAAAATCATTGCCTTTTCCTGTCTTGGAAACTAACTCTTGATACGCTTTTTCAACAGGAGCAGCAGGGGCGGTTAAAGGCAGGAAGTATTGTGCTTCAGCAATTGATAATTTTGTGGTAATCATAATATTAATCAATGATAATTTTAGATGTAGATATGCCGGTGGGGGTAACCAATTGCAAGAAATAAAAGCCCTTAGAAAGATGTGTAACGGGAATCTGCATTTCGAACCTGTCGCTCGTATAATCAATGACAGTGGCATATACTTCTTTACCGGCAAGGTCAAAAATACGGCAAGAGATAGATTGGTTGGTCAACTCGGAAGAAAAAGAAAGGTTTATAAAATCGGACGCAGGATTAGGGTAAATGGTGAGGTTGTCTAATAACGAATGGTCATTTACCCCTAATAATGAATAATATTGAAACTTAAAGCCGTTACCTTCCTGAAAATTATCCGTAATAAATCTTAGTTGAATTTTTGAGAAAGGGATATGCAACACTTCGCCCTTGGTGGGAGGGGTATATCTGTCGAAACGTCTCCACAAATGGGGAGGAGATTTCGTTGCATCATACACATCCACAAAATCTCCCAATTTGAGGTCAAACTCATGAAATAGCCCATAAAATCCATTGCCGTTTGGAGGTGTAATATTCCATGTACAAGATACCCAAGGGGTATAGTCTTCCCCTTGGGCAGATCCATCTGTAATATATCCGGATGCAGCCGACAAATAGCTTGTCATATCACATTTTTGTTGTGGTTTATTGGCGGTATAGCTTATCAAAAAGCCCAAATGTGTAGCATTTTCAAAAGCAGGATTGTTAGAAGTGAAGGTAATGAGTACACTATCGGCAACTACAGTAATAGTTTTTTCGGGTTTCGTTGTGCCTGAGTAGGTTGCGGCGACACCCGATGATTTAGTACTTCCATTATAGATCGTAATCACGTCAACCCCTTCTTCTGTATCTAATCTAGAGAAAGAAAAACTATACTGTTTGGCGCCGGAAGCAGCAATCATCCACGAGCAGTCGGGATTGCTTTGGTAAGGCATATTCGTAGAGCCATTGGTAATATAGCCTTGAAATGCAGTTTGTCGTTTTCCTTGTTGACACTGTACGGGGTAATTTGTAGCAGGTTTAAGATTTAAAAATGCGGTGGCACCTGAGGGAAAAGATTGCTCTTTCAGTAAAAAATAGCCATCTGAAAACCCGCCCCAACCCCAGTTAAAATGAAATTTGCTGTCTATGCCGCCCGGAACAGTATCAATAGTAAACTCATAATATCCATCTACTAAATAAGCATGCCCGCTTTCACTATTAGCTCCGCTCATGAGAATTGGTTGAAGTAAATCCAGTTCACTCTTCAGTACACCGGGTTTATTTCCATCTCCTATTGAATATTGTGTGTAATAAAAATAGTCGTATAAGGCTTGTGTAACTTTTTCTGTCTGTGTGCCTGAGCCTGTGACCCCATAGCCCATGTCGCAGGAAACGCCCAAATGATAGGTTAATTTTGCAATCTCATTGGTATAGGCGGTGGCAAAATCACTCATGGCATCCCAATGATAGTTGTGTTGAGAGAAAAAAACCGTTTGAATGGGATAGGATGACGGTTTATAAGACTTTCCACTTCTTCCTGTTTCAGGGTGTCTGTAATAGTTCATTAATTGGGCGGCTGCCAAAGCCACACAGCCGTTATAAGTTCTATAATCATTGAATGGACCGGCTTTTACATCCCATGGACAGTAGGTATTATAAAATTTATCTTGATTCCAGCGCGATGTAACTAAAACAGGAACTTCTCTTAAAATGACAGTTTTTGAAACAAATATTTCCTGTAAATAATAGTTCCATTGTTTGGTAACAAGCACGTCAGGTGTATTTTTTGATTTTTCTTCCAGCAAAATCGCGTTAGAAAAAGAATCGAAATAGTGTTGAATTGCCAGATGCCATTGGAACTCATTCTCAAAAGAGTAACCGATAACAGGGGTAGCAAATTCTGAAGCCGCTACAATAACAAAACCCTCTTTATTGCCAAGATTCATGATATAAAAAATAGGCTTTCCCTCTTTAACAACAACTTCCTGTAGTGAAATATGGGAAAGAGAACTGTTTTGATCTATCTTTTTTTCTTGTAGAAAATTTTGCGCTACTAATAAAGCCTGTTCTTCATTAATGGCATGGGTATTAAGAAATATGCAACTAAACAGGAATAAAAATATTCTTTTCATAATTTTATTGTTTGATGATTTTTTTGTTAACAATTCCGTTATTCGTATGGATACGCATAAAATAGATACCAGATTTGTAGGTATTTAAACTAATCACATTTTGTTGAGACATAATATTTCGTATCGATTCAATTAATCTTCCTGACATGTCATACATATCAATTTGATGAATTTTGATTGCGTTATCATTGTGCACTCTAATCACTTCTGTTGCAGGGTTAGGGAATACGTTAATGCGGTGCGCCTCATTTTTCGCCTCATTCACAGCTACCTCCGGAGTGAAAACAATAGCAGAATAATCTGCGAGTAAAACAAAATTCATTCTGGCAATTTCCTGGCAGTATTCAAAGTTCAAATATTCAATTAAGTCATTAACAGAGTGATAGTTCGGTGAGAAAGTGTGCTCAATAGCAAAATTCGCTTTGAAATTGTTGCAATAATAAGACCAACTATCGCTATTTCTCCTACCTTCGTTTTCATTACCGTTGGGTATGTAAGGTATTACAGTAGTATAATTTATCAAAGCCTGCTCAGCTTTTTCCCTAACATCCAATGAATTTTCATACCAACGCAAGGTAACCTTCCATTCCGTATCTTTTGGCTGTGTTCCTACCATATCATTATTTAACATCACAATAACATTTTCATTGGCAGCTTTTCGTTTTTGAGCATCATAATAGGAACCTAATAATCCTATTTCTTCTGCATCATATCCCATAAAATCAATATTATAGTATGGTTTTAAGTTATTTTCGTAAATAATTCGTACCATTTCAATCATGATGGCACAACCAGTGGCGTTGTCGTCTGCCCCTGACTTTGTACATAATCTGGATTCAAAATTCTGCAAATCTTGTACAGTTCGTTTCAGGCTATCTTTGTTAATGAAATTTAATATATTGCGTAAATTTTCATCGGACGTTTGAGCGGAAGCCATGCCGGTGGTTAATAAACAAATGGATAAGATAATAAGCATTTTTTTCATGGACAAGCTAATAAAATTTAAAAAATATTATCTAATGAATATTTAAAAATAATATATAAATAAATCATAATCACAAAAATATAAATATTATTCATCGTTTTTTAGAACTGCGCAAACGTATTCATTTTTTTGAAATAAACAAGATATTTATTAATATCAAAAAAAACATATTTTTGCCGCCCTTTATATGGCGATCTTAGCTCAGCTGGTTAGAGTGCCGGATTGTGGTTCCGAAGGTCGTGGGTTCGAATCCCATAGGTCGCCCAAAATTCTCGAAAAA
>JGI24696J40584_12961662_pt1 | contig 30438 bp, 29 predicted proteins | sample TergutCo191P4_FD_40584 | JGI IMG/M metagenome (IMG submission 40584)
ATGACATCGAATCTTATAAAGTTATAAATATGGTGAACACAATGTATAGTTGCAGTCGAATTGGATTATCCTTTGAGGGACTTAATATTTATTAATGGATGTTATTGAGTGTATGGATAATTCTTCCGAGTCCCAAGGATGCGACCGGCAGGTCGACTGCTGGGAGAGGTTCTACAGAGAGAACAAACGGCCGTGGAGAGGGATCGGGAAGATAGACATTGATCTTCAGCCAGGGCTGAAGGTATTGGACGTGGGGTGCGGAACGGGAAAGACAACGGCCGCCCTGATAAAAATGGGAATGGATGTGACGGGGCTTGACTTTTCGCCATCGGCGATAAGCCACTGTATCAGCGTTTTTGGAGATAAAGCGAAGTTCTCTCTTGCGGAATGCGACCGCATGCCGTTCCCGGACAAGTGTTTTGATGCAGTTGTTGCGGTGCATGTGCTGGAACATCTGAATGAAACACAGCTTAAGGGTACGGTCAGAGAGATATCGCGGGTCTTGGCTCCGGGAGGACTTGTCTTCACAAGGACGTTTGCCGTGGAGGACATGAGGGCGGGAGGTGCCCAAAGTAACACAAGAGGCAACGGGATCAACTACAGGTATTATACCGAAGAGGAAATGAAAGAGATATTCGGCGGATTCGAACTCAGAAGTTCAGAAAGGAAGGATGAGACTATGAGATTCGGTGCCGTCAGAGTAAAGATGGAATGCCTTTTCCGTTTGTCTTTATGAGGCAACGCAGCTATTGCTTTTGTTAATAACATAAAAGACAAAACACATTGTCTGATAAGCGATTTTATGGGAAATGTCTTTATCAGACTAGCGGAATCATCACTCAGGTAATAACAATGAACAACGATTACGACAGACCTCCCAGAAATCCGGTAGCGTATGGGCTTCTTTCTCTCATATGCGGAATAATCGGTGTGGTAATAGCGTACCAGCTTCAGGACTGGGCCATCTTGGCCGTGTTCTTAGGGGCAGTAGGCCTGTTCATAGGCGGATTCTCCTCAAGCATCGCATACCATTTCCCGTCTAAAGACAGGATGCAATATGTAGGGTTCTCTGCGGCAGGCATACTGGCATCCGTGATAGCTTTCATGGTCGGGCTGATAAACGCATTTGCCTGATGAAGTGTTCATATGGCAGTTTACAGGGGGAAATACATACTTCAGGGGCTGAAAGAGATCACCCCCGAGATGGAAAAAGATCTGGATCTGGCATATGATATATGCATGAGCTACAAAGACGGATTTCCTTGCGAGATGTGCGGCAGATGCTGCTATCAGTCAAACATAGCTGTACGCCCGGAGGAAGTGGACCGCATTGCGCATTCGGCAGGGATACCGCTTCACGACTTCATCACCAAATATATTGTAAGGACATCGGACGGAAGGATGCTTTTCAGAAGGACGTACCCATGCGCTTTTCTGGACAAAGAGAACAGATGCAGGATATGGAAGGACCGGCCGGAGGTATGCAGGGATTTTCCTTATGCAGTTTCCATGTTCATGAGCAGAGTGTACATTGCGCTGACCAATGAAAGCGCTGATATCATGGAACTGATCGATTACATGGATGATTCCTGGCCCTGCACTAAAGTGATAAGGTCCAACATATCCGAGAAAATATTGGAAGCAAGATCGACCAGATAAAACTCCTTAATTTATTGGATTCCTGATCAGATGTTCCAATAAGGCCTGCGCATAACTCTTTGGGGCCATTGTGTGCCCGCCACCCTCGATCATCACCAGATCGGCCCCTTCGATCTCGGCTGCGATATTCTCACCCATCCACGGCGGCACCATGATGTCCGCATTCCCGTGTATGACCCTCGTCGGAGCCTTGATATGCTTCACTCTCGTACGGCTGTCGAACCTGTCCAGAGCCGCCATCTGGGAAGCGAACTGCTCCACTGTCGAAGTAACCAGTCCAGGGGTTTCAACGCCTTTTTCCTCCCTCGTCCTGAAAGCCTCCTCCGTCATGCAGTACGATTGGATGATCTTGAAAAGGCACTCTAAGTCTCCTCCTGACCTGACAGAGTCGATCATAGTGTTGATCGCATAGCTGGACCGGGAAGGGCGTCTCATGTAGGAAGACACAAGCGTCAGCGATGCGACTCTTTCCGGAAATCCCAAGGCGACCTCCTGTGCAATGTTCCCTCCCATTGACCATCCCAGCACATGCGCTTTTTTCACGGCGAGGCGGTCCAGCAGCGAAATGACATCGCCAGCCAGATCAGGCATGTCAAAAGGTTCGTCTGGACATTCCGTTTGGCCGGAGCCTCTGTTGTCAAAGGTTATTACTTTGAACTTATCAGAGAGAAGCGGGATCATCCCGTTCCAGAAGGAAATGTCGCCGCCAAGGCCGGTTATCAGCACCACAGGTTCCCCATTTCCGCTGACCTTGTAGTTCATTTTGATATTTCCGATGGTTTCCTTTGGCATCTTCCCCGCCTCCCTGTTCTTGTGGGATACTCTCTTCGGATTGAACAACCTCTACAAAAAGGTAATGCCATTGGATTAATAACGACACATTACCAGCAACATCGATATCTCTATAGAATATAGTTCATTATATGCCAGATTCGCGGAGCCGGCAGGATCATGCTGCTGTCTTCGGCAGAATTTTTATTTATCGAATAGCTCAATACGCAACAAGACCGACAGAGGAGTGGCAGATGGACGAAGCTAATAAGTTGGGGTTCAGAGTTCGAACATACAGGGAGAGATTGGGGATTACGCAGGAAGAACTTGCGGAAAGGACAGGAACGAACATTAACCTCATAAAAAACATTGAAGAAGGGAAAGAGTATCCCGCCGTGGGGGTGCTTATAAAAATATCAAGGGCCCTAGGTCAGCGTCTCGGAACATTTACCGACGATCTTTTTGTGAAGGACCCGCTTATAACCAGAGTTTCCGAGAGAACGGAAGAGATCTCCGCAGAGAGGGCGCCCGACTACCACTATTTCCCGCTGGGCAAAGGCAAAACAGACAGGCACATGGAACCTTTGTACATGAAGATCGACCCCAAATGCGAAGAGGCGATATCGTCACACGAAGGGGAAGAGTTCATAGTTGTCCTTTCTGGAAAGATCGAGCTGACATACGGCAAAGAGAAATATGTGCTGGGGCAGGGGGATTCCACATACTACAACTCGCTGGTGCCGCACAGGGTCTGCGCAGTGGGTGACTGCCCGGCGGAGATATTCGCCGTGGTATACGTTCCGTTCTGAGGCTATACCATGCCGAGAAAAGAAATCACCAGAGAAGCGACCTTAGGACAGCTGCTTGACGAGATCGTCGCAAAATATCCGGACAACGACGCCATGGTCTACGTCGACAGGAATTACAGACAGACCTGGAAAGAGTTCAAGGAGACGGTCGACGACATAGCAAAGGGGCTGATGGCGATGGGTGTCCAGAGGGGAGAGAAAGTCGCTTTATGGGCAACGAATGTTCCGCATTGGGTAGCCCTGCAGTTCGCCACGGCCAGAATAGGCGCGATACTTCTGACTATAAACACGAACTATCAGTCATCAGAGATAGATTATATCATCCGCCAGTCGGACACGGAGAACATTTTCCTGATAGACGGATACAGGGACACCGATTACGTGAAAACAATCTATGAATTAATACCGGAACTGAAGACCCAACCCAGGGATATGCTCAGATCGGAAAGGTATCCGCACCTCAAAAGAGTGATGTTCCTGGGATCCGAAAAACACCGCGGGATGTACTCTATGCCGGAAGTGATGGCAATGTCCTGCCAGGTCACAGAAAAGGAATACTCAGAAAGGCAGAGGGAACTGAGCCCGCATGATGTGGTGAACATGCAGTATACCTCCGGCACGACAGGTTTCCCGAAAGGGGTCATGCTGACCCATTTCAACATCGGGAACAACGGCTACTGGATCGGTATCAATCAGAATTTCGGGCCGAAGGACAGGGTTTGCCTTCCGGTACCTCTTTTCCACTGTTTCGGATGCAGCTTGGGAGTAATGGCCTGCGTCAATCATGGGTCGACCATGGTGATCTTGGAAAGCTATGATCCTCTGATAGTCATGATGTCGGTCGAAAAAGAAAGATGCACGGCCCTTTACGGCGTCCCCACAATGTTCATAACAGTGATGGAACACAAGCTGTTCAGCAAATTCGATTTCAGCACTCTGAGGACGGGGATAATGGCCGGTTCTCCGTGCCCGACAAAGACGATGGAAGAAGCGGTCGAAAAGATGAACATGAAGGAAGTGACGATCGTCTACGGCCTGACGGAATCTTCTCCGGGGATGACCCAGACACTGTACAATGAGCCAAGCATCGAAAGGAAATGCTCTACAGTGGGAAAAGCAATGAACGGCGTTGAAGTGGAGATAATCGACCCAGATACAGGGAAGATTTGTGAGCCGGGCATGCCAGGCGAATTCTGCTGCCGCGGTTACATTGTGATGAAAGGATACTACAAAATGCCGGAGGAAACGGCAAAGGCGATCGATGAAAAAGGGTGGCTGCATTCGGGGGACATCGGAATAAGAGATGAAGAGGGATATTTTTCCGTTACCGGAAGGATCAAGGATATGATCATAAGGGGCGGAGAGAACATCTACCCAAAAGAGCTGGAGGATTTCATACACCACATCGAAGGCATAAGGGATGTGCAGGTCGTCGGTGTTCCAGACGAGAAATACGGAGAGGTGCCGGGCGCTTTCATAATATTGAAAGAGGGATATGATCTGACCCCCTCGGACATTCAGGATTATTGCCGCGGGAAGATCGCCAGATACAAGATCCCTAAGTACGTGGCCTTTGTCAAAGAGTATCCCCTCACGGCAAGCGGAAAAATCATGAAGTTCAAGCTCAGGGAGATATCGGCACAGATGTGGCCTAAGTCGTAAACCCGATGCGAAGATACATTTATCCGTATGATATTAGGAAAATACAGGAGCGGTTCAGATGAAGGTAGTAGCTTTTAATTGCAGCCCGAGAAAGAACGGCAACACGTGCCGCATGATCCAAGATGTGTTCAAGGTACTGAATGCCGAGGGAATTGAGACAGAAATGATACAGGTCGGAGGTAACGACATCCACGGATGCAGAGCATGCGGCTCCTGCGGAAGGACGAAAGATATGCGCTGCATATTGGATGACGACATCATCAATTCATGTATCCAGAAAATGATCGAGGCGGACGGAATTATAATCGGATCCCCGACATATTTTGCGGATGTGAACACTGAGACCAAGGCCCTGATGGACCGTGCCGGATATGTCCTGAAATCGAATGGCGGACTGCTCAAGAGAAAAGTGGGTGCGGCGGCGGTCGCGGCCAGGCGTCTCGGAGGGATACACGCATTCGATACGATAAATCACTTCTTCACCATAAGCGAAATGATAACGGTCGGTTCATCTTATTGGAACGTGACCCTCGCAAAAGCCGAGGGGGACTACGAAAAAGATGAGGAAGGGGTCAGGACGATGAGGGTTCTCGGAGAGAACATGGCGTGGCTCCTGAAGAAGATCAAAGAGGAGTGAATTTGTCCGCTCTGAAGAAAAAGATACTGATAGTGGTAATGGACGGTCTCGGGGACAGAGGCTGCAAGGAACTGAACGGGTTGACCCCGCTTCAGGCAACAGACACTCCGAACCTCGACTGGTTCACAAAGAACGGTATTGCCGGGACATGCGATACAGTGGATATCGGCATCCGCCCTGGAAGCGACACTTCGCATCTTTCTATACTCGGATATGACCCGCTGAAGGTCTACACCGGAAGAGGACCTTTCGAAGCGGCGGGCATAGGGCTGATAGGCAAACACGACGATGTTGCCTTCAGATGCAACTTTTCCACCTGCGATGAAAACCTTAACATAACAGACCGCCGCGCGGGAAGGATAGACAAGCCAGACACTACCGAATTGATCAGATCCCTGAAGGGGATGAACATCAACGGCGTAGAGATCATTATTAAAGAGGGAACGGAACACAGGGCCGCGCTGATCCTTAGGGGCAGCGGTCTGAGCGCAGATGTGACAGATGCGGACTCTCACGACACAGGCCCTCTCAATTTGTCAAAGGGCAGGACCAAGGAAGCGGAATTCACCGCAAATGTGATCAACAAATTCGTCAAAGAGTCGTATGAAAGGCTTAAGGACCATCCTGTAAACAAAAGAAGGATCGAAGAAGGATTTCCGCCGGCGAACATCATAGTGCCGAGAGGCGCAGGGTCATTCCCGAAGATACAGTCGTTCCCGGAAAAATACAACATAAGTGCGGCATGCGTCGCAGGTGTTGGGATGATAAAAGGAATATGTGGGGTATGCGGGCTGGATGTGATCGATCTTCCCGACGAGTGTACAGGAGGATGCAGTTCCAACTTCGTTACTAAAGCAAAGGCTGCGATGGAAACTCTGAAAGAATATGATTTTGTCCTCATGAATGTAAAGGCCCCGGATGTATGCGGGCACGACGGCGACCCTTTGCTGAAATGCCGTGTGGTGGAACGCCTGGATGAGATGGCGGGATATTTCAGGGAGAATTTCAGAGACGATATGGTGATCGTGTTCACTGCCGACCACAGCACGCCGTGTTCGCTGGGAGACCACAGCGGAGACCCGGTACCCATAACAGTCTACACTCCGGGAAATGTTATGGATGATGCCGTAAAGTTCAGCGAGTCCGGATGTTCACACGGACGCATAGGGCGCATAAGGGGCATAGACATCGTCCCGATGTGCATGGACCTTGCCGATCGTGTGGAGAAGTTCGGGGCATGATCAGTATATTCTGAGGTCTGTTCTGATCGTCCCCCCATATGTCACGGTGTATTCCTTAACGGAGCCTGAGACAGGATCCCCTACCCCATCGCCGATAGAGATTATGCTGCCTTTGTAACTTATTTCCAGACTGTACGAATGCGGCCTCTGCATCAGTGAATCAAGGATGCTTTGAATATAATCTCCTGCTTTACCCTCGCCCGTTAAAATGTAGAAGGCGGCTATGTCCGGCATAGAGACAAGCCCGGAATCATCAGTGTCGATAAAATCGCACGTACGCAGTTTTGCAGAGAATATACTGTCCGATATGGATGATGCGTTGTTTGCGGCAGGCTCTTCACCGCCGAAAGCGAATATGGCAGAGACTGCCAGCCCCATGATGACGATGAATATCATCGCATCTACCATTGCCGTCATTCCTTTTCTGTCATTCAGGCGCATACTGCCACCTCTATGACGGCGGGCACGGTCCTGCCGTCGTCTGACCTCAATAAGAAAACAAATCTTTCGCTGTTGACCTTGCCATCCATGTCTCCTAGGGTCATATGTCTGCCGTTGAACCCGAGTTCTCCGGGGATCTCGCATGCGAATGATATCCCTCTGAACCCATGCCTTTCCATTTCAGATATCAAACGCATCTCTATGTCCCCGACGACCTCCCCGTCCTCCAGAGCAAGACCGCTGAATATCCTGTGATCCACACGAACCTCCGGTGTGCTGTTCTCTTCAGCTGTGTTCAGAACGAGAAGCCCCATGTACAACGACAGCACCAATGTCACTATCATTGCAGCCATTATCGCTTCTGTAAACCCAAACCCGCCTTTTTTGTTAAGCCTCATGACCGATCTCAGGCGGTCCCCTATATTAATGGCAGATCACTACAGTTAGCCTACCTCGCGGAGATAATGCCCGTAATTAATGGAACCGCACATCTCTGTGACCCTTCCTTTTTTGCCTATGTCCTGGTCCTTATACGTCTCTGCAACGACCTTTGCCAAGGAGGCTGGTCTTTTCCTAAGGTCGATGCCGAAAGAGTCTATTCCCATCGAGCTTAGCTCGCTCATATGAGGGAGCAGCAGAAGGTCTGAGGAATTCAGGACATGGGCAAGGCCGAATCCGTCCCTGTAAACAGGAAAATCATGTCCGAATTCGTCCCTCAGCGTTCCTGCGGCAAGTTCGGGATCGCGTGTACACATGAGTTCCGTTCTTCCGAATACCATCACTTCGATCCTTCCCGCATGATGCTCCGCTACCTCTCTTATCTCTGACTTTGAGAGTTCGACTGACAGAGTGGTCTGATGCGTCGCCTGCGGGAAAGAAGAGTTGAACATGTTCATGTGGTAGCTTCCGTATTCTTTCCTGCCTTTGTAATGATGCAGCTGATCAGGAGTGTTGACCATAACGCTTCCGTCACTTACATCAAGGTCCATAAGCGGCCTGAACCTCGGGAGGTTGACCACGAACTCTGTATCGGTCTTATCGCACATCTTTCTCGCGGTCTCCGTGCTGTCGTTCAGATCGTAGTAGATCCTGTCGGCATTGTCCACGACCTCGTTCAGCACCTTGATGGAACTGACATAAAAAGAGAGGTCTGGATCCTTGGCCGGTCTGTCGATTCTTTTGGCGCTTGCGGCATGAGGCTTTCTTTCCCTTTTTCCTTTCAGTTCCGGGATCTCGCCGATAAGGTTCTTTATCTCATCGATGCGCGGATCGTATGTCCTGTATACCTCATATTTTCCGTTCTCTATTTTGAATGGGACGACCGCTGTTCCGAGGGAGCTGACCTTGAAACCGCCTATTTTCTCTTTTCCTTTGAAGATCGAGAGGCCGTCTCTTATGTTCACGGCCTCTTTCAGTTCAGACAGGCTGAATTTTCTGTCTGCTATCAAGACCGTGCCAAGCAGAAAACCCCTGTTGTCTGCATACTTGCTCTGGACCAGCCCGGAGACCCCCGGAAGATATCCTTCGCAGAATCCGCGGTTGAAAACGGTCTTAAGCAGATCTGCCGTGTCCGCTATCTCTTCCCAGGGACGACCGCTGTTCACCATTGAGTACACTTTGGAGGCCAGATAGGCATAGGCATGGCTTCTCATCCTGCCTTCGATCTTAACGGCGGATATACCGATCGATTTCAGGCGTTCAAGCCAATTCACTGCGTACAGATCGGCGTTGCTGAGGAAGAACCCCTCCTTTTCATTGAAGAGATATGCTTTTCTGCACGGCTGAGCGCATTGTCCTCTGTTGCCGCTCCTGCCGCCGGCAATGCTGGAAAAAAGACATCCGCCAGATATGCAGTAGCACATGGCACCCTGAACAAAGACCTCTGTTTCTATCTTCGATGCTTTGACAATGGACGACAGTTCATCGAAGGTAAGCTCCCTTGCAAGCACCGCTCTGTCGATCCCGTTCTCCAGACACCATTCCAATCCTTCTGCGGAATGGATACCCATCTGAGTAGAAGCGTGTTTTTTTATACCGAGGCCGCCGACCTTCCCAAGGAGTCCGAGGTCCTGGATAAGGACAGCGTCGGCACCGATATCGTTAAGGAATCTTACATACGAGACGGCATCGCTCATCTCATGGTCTTTGATTAGAGTATTGACGGTGACATACACCTTAACACGCCTTTCGTGTGCGTAGTTCACCGCCCCCTCTATCTCTTTATCAGAAAAATTCTGAGAGAATGCTCTCGCACCGAACGCTTTCCCGCCGAGGTAGACCGCATCACAGCCTCCCTTGATAGAAGCGACCAGGCCCTCTGGCGAACCCGCGGGTGAAAGTATCTCCATGCGGACACCTATTTCTTCAATGTTTAATAATTACATTGCTGCTGCTTGGGATACGTGGGGCGTTTTTCAGGCCATTGTCTATTGACAAAATATATCGGATGGATAATATGGGCCGCAATATGGCGAGCGCGCTTCTCAGATCAGGTTTGATCATAGCATTCGTTCTATCACTCTTGCAAGCGTCCCCTATAGGACAGTCTACATTTTATTGGTGTGACACATAAATTTTTTAGTATTTTAAACAAAAAGTTTAGGGCAAGACCAATATTTTCATTGGTGTTAAAGGGTTTCTTTTAACAAGAACTCTCTCAGATGTATGCTTCTGACACCGTCTCTGTTCTCTTCCCAATATCTATCCAGCGTTACCACATATTTGGGGTAGTTGTCTTTTATTTGTGTCAGAGGCGAGAACTCTCTTTCAAGTGTCTCTTCGCTGCCCAGTTCGGTGCAGACCTGTACATACACTTTTTCGCCACCTGTTTTTTCGGCCATGAAATCTATTTCCTTAGTACCGATTTTCCCGATATAGACTTTGTAGCCTCTTTGAATAAGATCATTATAAACGATATTCTCAAGGATGCCTGGCAGATTTGTTCGTCTGAAGTCTCTGACAACATACTGCAACGAATGATCTGCCAGATAGTATTTATCGTTGCTTTCGAGCAGTTTTTTACTCTTTATATCATATCTTGAAACTTTTTTAATGATGCAGGCCGCTTCCAAATAGCCGATATAGCTGCTGACCGTTTCGAAATCGGCACCGCCGCCATTGCTTTTCATGTAGTTCGTTATCTTTCTGATCGAAACCAGACTTCCGACGCTGTCATAAATGAATGCGATTATCCTTTCCAACAGAGGCACATTTCGTACAGTGTTCCTTTTTATCACATCCTTAAGCACTGCAGAGGAGTGGATATCAGTAATGATCTGTCTCGCTTGATCATGTGTGAATGAAGATATAGATAACAGCGGGAATCCCCCGATCCGGATATATTCATCAAGTTCGTCGGCAGAGGGTCCTGTCGGAACGATGCCGGATTCATTCCTGAAACGGATAAACTCAGCAAAAGATAATGTGCATATTTCAAATGCCACATATCTGCCTGCGATCAATGTTGCCAATTCGCCTGAAAGTAGCTTTGAGTTGGATCCTGTGATATAGATGTCTGTATTTTTCATTCTCAAAGAGTTGACCGATTTTTCCCATTTTTCCACTGCTTGGACCTCATCAAGGAAAATATAGTACCTTTTTTGGTCTTTCATTCGATCCGCAACGTATTTGTTAAGCTCTTTGTAAGAAGTGATCTCATCAAAATCGGAGTCCTCGAAATTGATAAAAATGATGTGTTCTTCGTCTGTGACCTTTGATATTTCTTTCTTTACAAGCTTTAATAACTCGGACTTGCCGCTTCTTCTGATGCCTGTCAAGACCTTGATCTGCTCTATGTCTAAGAAGCCCTTTATCTTTTCTGTATAGATTCTTCTTTCTATTGGCTCCATCAGATCGCCTTCATTGATATCCTAAAACCAATGTTGTATTAAAAGCATTTCTATTTTGTAAGTGTAAGCCTGACAAAATATATTTTTTATGATACTTTGTAAGGGTAGGTCTGACGAATTTATTAGAATCCGATATCGACAGCATGAACTGCAGATTCGATATCGGATGTGTGCTGCGGGCAGAGGCTCAATCGCTGTTTTCCATCCCGATCTTCACGGCCGTGATGTTCTTTTCCATCAGATCCTGCTTTCTGGCGGGAATACTTTTCTTTATGCCTTCGTTGAACGCACTCTCGGAACAGAACTTCGTCTCTTTGTAAAGACGGCCGGCCATAACCATGTTGGCCATTCCTTTCAGCCCGTTGTCTGAGGCGAGTCTCGTTGCCGGAAGGTAGATGGATCTGACGTCCTTCCTCTTCACTTTCTCGTCGACGATGGAACTGTCAACGATGATCAGGCCGTTCGGTACAACCGCATTCTCGAACTTTTCCAGCGAAGGAAGGTTCATCGCGATCAGCACATCCGGCTCTGTGACCAGTGGGGAACCTATGGAGGAGTCGCTGACGCATACGCTGCAGTTGGCTGTTCCACCTCTCATCTCCGGGCCGTATGAGGGTAACCACGATATCTCTTTGCCGTCAAGCATCCCTGCGTATGCCACTACCTTTCCGGTGAAGAGTATGCCCTGTCCGCCGAATCCGGCGAGAAGAAGGTTCATGCTCATTTTACCGCCTCTTTCCCGCCTGTGTCCTTGTACACGCCCAGCGGATAGTAGGGCATCATGTTGTTTCTCAGCCATTCCAGCGAATCCTGTATCGAAAGACCCCAGTTCGTCGGACATGTCGAGAGCACCTCTACTATTGTATATCCTCTTCCTTCGATCTGGTACTCGAACGCTTTTCTGATCGCATTCTTCGCCTGTTTCACATTTTTCACTGAGTCCACTGAAACACGCTGTGCCAGCGCGACGCCGTCCAGCGTGGAGAGCATCTCGCATACCCTTATCGGGTGTCCCGCATCTTTCACGCTTCTCCCATAAGGAGTGGTCTGTGTTATCTGTCCCGGGAGAGTGGTCGGGGCCATCTGCCCTCCGGTCATCCCGTATATGGCATTGTTGATGAATATGACCGTGATGTTCTCGCCACGGGTCGCTGCGTGCACTGTCTCCGCAGTGCCTATCGCCGCGAGGTCGCCGTCCCCCTGGTAGGTGAAAACGATATTCTCCGGATGTACTCTTTTGATCCCAGTGGCCACTGCCTGTGCGCGGCCGTGAGGCGACTGGATCATGTCGCAGTTGAAGTAGTTGTACGCAAACACCGAACAACCGACCGATGCCACACCGGCCGTTCTTCCCTCGACTCCAAGCTCATCTATCGCTTCTGCGACCAGTCTGTGAACTATGCCGTGGCTGCATCCCGGACAGTAATGGAACTGAGCGTCTGTCAGTGCATGAGGCCTTTCGAATTTCATCTCAGAAACCTCCTTTGATATTTTTGATCTCTCTAAGGACCTCAGCCGGTGTCGGTATCATGCCGCCGGTACGTCCGAAGAATCTTACGTCCCGTTTTCCGCCGACTATCAGACGAACATCGTCCACCATCTGACCCATCGACATCTCCACGCACAGGAATGCCTTTGCCGTTGCCATTCTTGAGATTATCGCATCATCCGGATAAGGCCACAGAGTTATCAGCCTTATCAGCCCGGCTTTGATGCCATCTTTTCTTGCGGCATCGACCGCGCTGCGTGAGATCCTCGCTGAAGCTCCGTATGCGACCACTACTATCTCTGCGTCATCCGTCATGTATTCCTCGCAGCGTTGCTCTTTCTTTTTGATCAGCTCGTATTTTTCATATCTCGCTTTGAGTATCGCTTCCAGATCCGGCGGTTCGATGTACAATGAATTCACGACATTGTGCTTTCTTTTATTCTCATGGCCGGAAATGGCCCACGGCCTTTCCGGAATGTTGATCTTCTTTGTCTCATCAATGACGACGGGTTCCATCATCTGACCGAGGAGACCGTCCGAAAGTATCATCACAGGCATCCTGTACTCATCTCCCAGCGCGAAAGCGTCCGCGACAAGGTCTATTATCTCCTGCACTGTCGACGGTGCGAGGACCAGCATTTTGAAATCTCCGTGGCCGGCAGCCCTTGTTGCCTGGAAGTAATCGGCCTGCGACGGCTGGATGCCGCCGAGTCCCGGACCGGCGCGCTGAACGTTCGCGATCACCGCCGGAACGTCCGATCCCGCTATGTATGACAGTCCTTCCGACTTCAGACTTATTCCGGGCGAGCTTGACGATGTCATCGCCCTCGCGCCCGCTGCCGATGCCCCGAGCACCATGTTTATCGCCGCTACCTCAGACTCCGCCTGCAGATATACTCCGCCGACCTTCGGCATCCTTTTCGACATGTGCATCGCGACCTCAGTCTGCGGTGTGATAGGGTAACCGAAGAAGTATCTGCATCCCGCCATTATCGCTGCTTCGGCCAGTGCCTCATTGCCTTTCATCAGAACTTTTTCAGGCATCTTCATTCCTCCAGAGTTATCACTACATCGGGGCACATGATGGCGCATGAACCGCACCCAGTACATTTCTGGGGGTCTGTGATATGCGCAGGGTGGTAGCCCATGGCGTTTATCTCTGTTTTGTTCAGTGCGAGTATCTTCCTTGGACAGGAGATCACGCACATTTCGCAGCCTTTACAGAGGTTCTTGTCGATGTTGACCTTCAGCATGTTGGTTCGCCTTCCTCCCAAACCGTTCGCACATATATGTCCGATAGATAAAAGTGTTCGTCTGCCGGAAGCTTCCCCGATAGGTGTCTGGGTGCGACTGAGAACATCAGAGGTATGCCTGCGGAACGCGAGACCTCTTTTGCATATTGCAGCGAATCGGTTATCGTTGATGCAGTGGTCAGTTCTTTCAGATGAGAGTTGTTCACCACTGCCGTTGCTTTCAGCCCGCATGCGTTCTCGATTTCTCTCAGTATTCCTACTGAGTCCTCAGGGGTGGATGTCATCGGCCTGTACATATTTGTCACATACAGCATCTCATATCCTCTGTCTATGATCTTCCGCGAGAATCTCCCCAGCACTGTCGCGCCCGCATCGTCTCCTCCGGCATCCAGTATCACACTGTCTGTTGTGTCGAAAATTGAATACATGGATGCCGGCAGCGCCGGTATGTCCAGATTTGTCGTCGCGAAAGAGGGGGATATCACTTTCACGCCTTTTTTTCGCAGTATCTCCGCATATTCCGATGACGTGAAGTATGGGTTTACAACATCCATATCAACGAGCGTGACGCTCTTTCCCTCCCTGACAGCGTCTATCGCATAATTGATGGCGAAGTTCGTCTTTCCAGTGCCGTAATGGCCGCATATAACGGTCAATCCTTTCGGATCCACGCAGACAGGTATGCGTATGCGTATAATACTGTTATCGGAGTTACAGCGGATAAACACCAGGTTCAGAGCATCATAGCAGGTCCGCCCCCTCTTTCCGCTGCCTCTCCGACAGGTTACTATTTTTATTCTGTATGTGTCTTACCTCCCGGTTCCAATGGATTCAAGGATCGATGAGATTGCCGAACGTATACGCGCACTGCGTGACGAGACCGGCTATACAATTGAAGAGATGGCCGATGTGACCGGCATTTCGAAAGAGGAATACGAAGCTTCAGAAAAGGGAGAGAAGGACTTCTCTTTCACATTCCTTTACAAATGTGCGGAAAAATTCAATGTTGATATGATAGAACTTCTTACAGGTGAGAACCCCCACCTTTCCGGTTATACTGTGGTAAGAAGCGGAAAAGGTCTCCCGATCAAGAGAAGGAAAGGTTTCGAATACGGCCATCTGGCATCGAACTTTAAGAACAAGAGGGCAGAACCGTTCCTTGTGAGCGCTCCCTTCATTGCCGGCGAGCTGTCTGCCATACCGTTGTCATCGCACGACGGACAGGAGTTCAACTATGTGCTTAAAGGGTCCTTGAGATTCGTGCACGGAGATAACACCGAAGATCTCCGGGAAGGCGATTCTGTTTTCTATGATTCATCCGAGCGACACGGAATGACCGCTCTGACAGAGGAGGGGTGTCTGTTCCTCGCCGTTGTGCTGAGGGAGGAACGCAAATGAGGAATGTTCATGCACGTTACGTAAAAGAGAAGTACGACAGCAAAGGCAGGCTGTGCACATATGAGATGATCACTCCGGAAGACTTCAACTTCGCATACGATGTGGTCGACGATATCGCTGTCAACGACCCCTCCAGAAGGGCGCTCGTCTGGTGCAACGAGTCCGGCAACAGCGAGACATTCTCATTCTCCGATATAAAGAAACTATCGGATAAGGCCGCTAACTACTTCATTTCACTGGGGATCAAGAAAGGGGATCCGGTAATGATCATCCTGAAGAGCCGTCCTCATTTCTGGTATGTGCTGATGGGGCTCCATAAGATAGGCGCGATTGCAATCCCAGCGACATTCATGCTGAAGAAACACGATGCCGAATACCGCATCAGGTCCGCATCCGTCGCCGCTGTTGTCTGCATAAACTGTAACGATCTGCCGGACACATTTGATTCGGCGGAGGACATCCCTACGCTCAAATGCAAAATTCTGCTCGGAGGGAAAAGAGAAGGGTGGGGCGATCTCGATGAGGGCATCAACAACGCATCCGATGTCTTTAAGAGGGTACCGATCAGCGTGCGCGACCCCATGCTCATGTACTTCTCATCCGGCACAACAGGTATGCCGAAGATGGTCCTGCATGATAATACATATTCCATAGGGCACATTTTTACTGCAAAACATTGGCATAATGTGGACCCGGACGGACTGCACTACACGATCGCCGATACAGGATGGGCGAAGGTCGCCTGGGGAAAGATATACGGACAATGGTTCATGGAGACCGCCATATTCGCGTATGATTATGACAGATTCATCCCGGACGATGTGCTCGATGTGATATCGAAGAATAACGTCACATCGCTCTGTTGTCCGCCAACGATGTTCAGGATGTTCCTGAACGACGGGGATGTGAAAGGTCATGACCTGTCCTCCCTCAAACACACGACAGTGGCCGGAGAGGCCCTGAACCCCGATATATACGATAAATGGTATGAAGCCACCGGCCTTAAACTGATGGAAGGGTTCGGACAGACAGAGACCACAGTAGTAATATGCAACTTCAACGGCATGAACCCCCGCCCCGGATCGATGGGAAAACCATCGCCGCAGTATGTGATAGATCTTCTCGATGCAGACGGCAACAGTTGCCCCGCAGGCGTTACCGGAGAGATCGTGATAGGCATCGATCCTAAACCGGCCGGCCTGATGATCGAGTATTATCGGGAACCGGAAAGGACGGCGGCCATCATGCGCGGCAAGTGGATGCACACAGGAGACGTCGCATGGAAGGATGAGGACGGGTACATATGGTATGTCAGCCGTAACGACGACATAATAAAATCATCCGGGTACAGGATCGGTCCCTTTGAGATAGAGAGTGTTCTTGCTCATCATCCCGCAGTCAAAGAGTCCGCCGTCACCGGAGTTCCGGATGAAATCCGCGGACAGCTGGTAAAAGCGACAATTGTCCTGAAGGACGGCTACGAACCGTCCGATGAACTGAAGAAAAACATTCAGAATTACGTAAAAAAGGAAACGGCCCCGTACAAATATCCGAGAGTGGTGGAATTCGTCAGCACCCTGCCGAAGACCATAAGCGGAAAGATCAAAAGGGCGGATATACGAAAAGGCGACGATAAATAAACCGTCCTCGCGGCCGATCCCATATGCGGCGGACCATGCCGCATTGAACGCTATATGCTAACTGTAATGTTCCTTTTTAATACGCTTTTCAAAGGGATACAAATGCATGGAGATAAAATCAATATTTTCAGCAATGAGCAGGAGGCATCCTGATTCGGCAGACGCAGAGCTTACGGAGAACGTCCTGTCGATAAACTGCAGAAAATGCAGCAAGGTGCCGGACATAAGGTCGTCCGGATGCATGAGGTGCATGATCCATCATATATCGCAGCAAGGCAGCGCCGAAAGGATAAGGCTGAGAACGAGCAAAGATCTGGAATTATTCGGGCCGGCGGCAGAGGCCCTGTGCGAAGTGGCCGTTTTTTACAGGTCGGCATCTATGAGCGTGAACGGAGGCGGCAGGTCCTGTTCGGACTGCGTCAACTCATGCTCAAAGATAATGGAGATCGTATGGTCCGGGTTCCCGGATCCGAATTTTGATTCCGCAAGGGGAAAGCTTATGTCCTTCCGCCCTGCGGACAGCAGATGCAACCTCTGCATCCAGAAGACATACAGAGCCTTGGACCAAGCGGAGCACGGTATGAACAACCTGAAAAAGAAGATATCCATCGAAACCGCAAGGACGGGTGGCGTCTGATGCCCAGAATACTGTCATCCCTTGTCGGAAGGATCAGCAAGAGGAACATCCATGAAGTGAGCTATAACGACCGTCTTATAATCACCGATTACAGCGATTCTGAGAACAATTCATTCACAAAGAGACCTATGGAACACAGAGGGCCGGCAGACGCGGATATGGACACATCCTATGAATGCGCTGTTCCTTTGAAACAATCCGATGCGCCTGTTCCAGCCGCTCCGAGGCCGGTCAAGAACGACCAGAGGTCCTTTCTGGACAGGCTCATCTTCCTCTCAGAGAGCAATGTCAGGTCCAAACCGGTATATGCAGACTGCTGGCTTGTAGGGAGCAAAGGGGATCTCGAGAACACTTCCGATTATGATTCTCCCGGAGGCAGTGTTACGATAGGCACTGCCGTTGACGGTGAGTTCGAGTATAATCTTACTCCTATAGAGTACTCATACCCAGACTCGATGAACGCCGTGGTAGAGAAGGTGATAAACGACATAAGGGAGAGATACAGGACGAACGGCGGAAGGATGGACAAGCAAAGCGTCGTAGCTGCCGCAAGAGGCATGCTCATAAACCATTCCGACACCATAGAGGCGGTTTTTGGGAGAGATACGGACACCCTGGAGAATGTGATAGAGGACATGTGCGGCATTGTCTACAGATACACTGTGGGGATGGGGGTCTTCGAAGTGTTGCTTGCGGACCCTAAACTGGAGGACATATACATTGATGCGCCGTGTGACAGGAACAGGATCCATGTCACAATGAACGGCATCGCCGGAAATAACTCTCATATCAAATGCAGGACAAACCTCGTCGTCGATAAGAAAGAGGTCATGAACCTGATAAACATCCTGAAAAGGGACAGCGGGCTTCAGTTCTGTGAATCCAATCCTATTCTTGAAACAGACATAAAGACGCATGACGCAAGGGCGACCGTCGTCGGATATCCTATGAGCCCTAACGGAGATGCCATTGCGATAAGGAAGCATTCGGTAAGGCCTTGGACCCTTACAAGGCTCATAGCGAACGGTACGATGGACCCGAGGATCGCCGGACTGCTGTCATTCCTGGTGGATAACAGGGCCACATTCCTTATATGCGGTGCGAGAGGGGCCGGAAAGAGTTCGCTCTTGTCATCTCTCATGTTTGAATTCCCTCTTTCGCAGAGGATACTGACGATAGAGGACACAATGGAACTGCCTACCTCAATGATGAGGAAGATGGGATACAAAGTGCAATCGATGCTCATAGACGATCGGATGGGCGGGGACAATCTGTCAAGATCGGATGAGGCGCTGAGGGTATCGCTCAGAATGGGCGAATCCGCCATCATTCTCGGAGAGGTCAGAGGCGAAGAGGCCAGAACCATGTATCAAAGCATGAGGACAGGCCGTGCGGGCAGTTCCATCATGGGGACCATTCACGGAGACTCGGCAAGATCGGTCTTTGAAAGAGTGGTCCACGATATGAACATCTCGCCAGAAGCGTTCATGGCGACAGACATCCTCATTACTCTGGGAACGGTAAAGGACAGAAGAACGGGGAACCAGATAAGAAGAGTGAACGAGGTCGTGGCAACAGCAGACATGACAGGGGAGTTCTTGGACGTCTCAGACAGCTCGATGCTATTCTCGTCGCCTGTCATGAGGCGCGTCCTCTCAACCTCACAAATGAGCAAAGCCGATATCGCGAAAGAGATCCGATCAAGGGCCGTGATAAGATCATTCCTTGCGGAAATGGGAAAGACGTACGGCGAGGAATATCACGGTCCGGAATGGATCGGAATAGCAAACGAACACGTTTCAAAGTCGCAGGGGAAAACGGCAGAAGACGTCCTGATGTCATTCAAAGCAAGGTTCCGCGACCTCACTGGAATAGGTGTTTGAGATGATCCCGAAAAAGATCAAGAACCCCCGCACGATCCTGAACGAAGGTCCGACAGTAGTAGGCATGATGTCCGCCGTTGTAGAAAAGGGAGGTTCGATAGATTCTGCCGTCAGGGATGTTGCAAAGAATGGGCCGGAAAGGTCGGCCGCTTTGTTCAGGACGATAGTTGTAAAGGCAGACACAAGACAGATACCGGACATTGCGCACGGAATGTCAGAGATGCTTTCCTCCATTCCGGCAGAAGCAGCGGCGTTCAGGCGTTCGATCCATATGGTGATGGCCGCAGCCGCATCCTCGGAGCAGTCCGAGAGGAAAAGGATGCTTGCCGACGCTTCAGACGCATCCTTGAACGGGCTCAGAGAGATAGGGGAGAATTACAGCACGTCCCTGAACATCCCATGTATGATGATATTCGGCCTGGGTATAATGGTGCCTATGGTGCTAATGTCGATACTCCCCCTGCTCAACCTGGGCGGAATATTCGGAAGTTCGCCTATAGGCACCGGGCCGATAGTATTCGTGACACTGGTGTTCATACCTGCGATAATATTGGCTCTGATCCTTTCGGTAAAGGAAAAGAACCCCTTCATGAAGCCGTCATCGAACATGGGCCTCAAGCACATCGCACCCGCTCTTTCGGCGGTTCCCGCAGCATTGGTGGCATTTATTGTAACGGGAGACATCCAGTCGGCCCTGCTGGCAGCCGCGCTTGTGTCGGGCGCGGCAATGCTGGTGCATGCTGCCCCATATGCAATGTCCGAGAAGACAAGAGAGAAACAGGAGGCGCTTCTTCAGGATTCCGTCTTTGAGTTGGGCAACCGTCTGATCGCAGGCGAGAATTTTGAGACCTCCATCGTGAAAGCCATCGGAGTGAGAACGGAATGTTCGCCGATCGCCGACAGCGTCTACAGAGAGATGGGAATATGCAGAGGCGATTCATGTTCCGCGATAAAAATGGCTGTCGGGAAGATATCGGCCCGTACCTCCGAGGTATTCTGCGACATATACAGATGCTCTCTGAAGGATGTAAGGGATGCCGGCAGGCTGGCTGTGTCGGTAGGAAGGCAGATGCAGGACCAGGATTCAGTAAGAAAAGGAATAAAAAACAAACTGAAGAGCATGACCGACATGATGGCCGGAACTGCGGCGGTATTCGCGCCTCTGGTGCTCGGAATGAGCGTGACCATGCTTGAGCCAATATCCAAGGTCGTAGACAGCGTCGACTCCGGAGGCACATCATCCATCCTTTCCGTTTACCTCATGGAGTTGTGTGTGCTTGTTTCGATACTGACCTCATTCCTTGACGGCAAGGCAGACATCAGAGACATCATCTTCCGACTGGGCATCATGCTTCCGGTCTCAATGATCGTGTTCATGCTGTCTTCCAGCATAGGGTTGTGATATCGGCTCTGGAATCAGCAGGACTGTGCCGGAATTTGGCTTGTGGGTGACATGTATCATCGCTTGCCGAGTTTCTTAAGGGCGGTAGAAGCATCTTTATGGCCCTGCGCTGCAGCTAGTTGGATCCATCTGACCGCTTCATTTACGTCTTGAGGCACGCCGCAGCCGTTCCAGTACATCTTGCCCATGCTGAACTGCGAGTCCGCATCGCCCTGGCCCGCAGAGAGCCTGTACCACTTTACCGCTTCATTATAGTCCTGAGGCATGCCCTGTCCGTTCTCATGCATCGCACCTAAGTTGTATTGCGCTTCTGCAACTCCCTGTTCGGCGGATAAGTCATGGGACATACAATCGATTATTGAGTTTTCTATATAAAAAGTCCAAATGTAAAGCATGAACCGTACTAAAACGCCCTTTGAGTGCCACGGTCGTCTGTTCTGTTTCAGGCACCTTTTTGCACGCACAGAACCGATTAACTCATCTTTTATACAGCAAAGGCAATGGTATGACATGGAGCGATATACCCCCGGCAGAGCAGTGCTGCTGTTCTTCGCTGCATTCCTCATGCTGATGATCGTAATGCCTTTGCTGTACCCGCACGGGTCGTTTACGGATCTGGACGGCAGGGCGGGGGTCATTGACAACTGGAGCAAGCTGGCATTCGCTGACATTCCGACAAGGGCCGTTTATTCTCTGGGCGACCTGTTCTGCCATCAGGAGATGTCCAGAACGTTCATCCTCAACGGGTCGCAGATGGCCTTTTGTCAAAGGGATGTGTCTGTTCTGTGCGGAGTTATTATCGGATTGTCCGCAACGGACAAAGCGGTGTTCAAGGTAAATGCGGGAAAAAGTATGTTCCTGATCGCCGGAGCCGTAATGATATCATCATTGCTGATCGAATGGTGTATCGAGTACGCATCAGGAATGGACATCCTGGCCGGAAGAGTGTCCACAGGGATACTGGCCGGCATCGGTATCGCTTTGGTCCTGCAGTACGCCGTAACGAAAGAGTATGAAAAAATAGTGTTTGGTAAAAGGGTTTAATCGCATTTTGTCCATCCGCACGTCTTGCAGATGTTGCACCCGCCCTGGAACTGAAGCTCATCCCCGCACTTGGGGCAGGGGTTGATCACGGCCTTGGATTTTGCGGCATTGCTCTCTGTTTCCGCTTCAAAGGAGATGCCCTGCACCTCTCTCTGCATCTCCGCGTGCATATCTAGAAGGGCCCAGCCGACTGCCATCGGACAGCATGATCCTTTGCTGGTGTCCCTCTTTGTGAATGTTCTTACAACATAAGAGGGGCACGAACCGCAGCTCTTGAGCTGATCCACAATGGATGAGATGTCGCAGCCGCTTCTCGCCGCCAGAGAGATCATCCTTGAAAGTCCTATCATGAAGTTGTTGCAGCCGCCGGTGGAACCTTTGTTCAGATACGCTTCCAGCAGTTCGCCGCTGTGAGGGTCGAAGAATGCCGTGCAGTGAAGGCTTCCGCAGCCTGTCATCAGCTTTCTCTTCTTTCCGACAACATCATCTGCGACATTAGCGACAAAGCCTCTCTTCTTGCGGTTTCCGTTCTTAGGCTCTTCTTCCTTTTTCGGCTCATTCTCATTTGTGGTGAGGATGCCGAGACGTTTGCAGCCGTCCCTGAACACCGTGACGCCTTTGCAGCCTATCTGCCAGGCGTACATGTATAGGTCATACACTTCGGTCTCCGGAAAATCGGCCGGAAGGTTCACCGTTGAACTTATCGACGCGTCGATATGCATCTGCCAGGTGCCCTGAAGGTTCAAGCGCTGTTTGTAATCCAGATTCTGGGCGGTCACAAAGAAACGCGGAAGATCCTTTTCCTCGGCCACATTGTGTTTTTCCATGTACTCCTTCACGACCGGCGGGTAGACTTTGTAGAAATCGTCATGGTCTGAGAGAGAAACAGTCCTTCTCTCATACGAGTTGGCGAATATAGGTTCGATACCGCCCGATATCCCCAGCATGGTCGAGAGCGTACCTGTCGGTGCGATCGTAAGCAACTGTGAGTTCCTTATGCCGTATTTTTTCACCAATTCTTTTGTTTCTTCAGATGTGTTCTCGTTAAAGTATGGGGACATCATCAGAAGCTCGGTGTCGCACTTGGGGAACTTACCGCTTTCTTTAGCAAGCAGGGCGGATTCCCTTATTGCTGCATCGGCCATTATGAAACCGAGCGTATGGCAGAAATCCATGGCCTCTCTTGTCCCGTACTCCATTTCCAGTTTGATCAGCATGTCGGCCAGGCCCATTATCCCGAGCCCGGTCTGCTTCCAGTCCCTTACGGAATCTCTCTGCTCCTGCAGAGGGTGGAGGGGCAGACCTTCTTCAAGGACCTCATTGAGCCCCCTTACGCATATGCCGACAGTGCGTCTGAACTCCTCTTCGTCGAACTTCCCGTCTTTGACAAAGGCAGAGAGATTTATGCTGCCCAGAAGGCAGCTCCCTCCGGGGGGCAGAGGCTCTTCGGCGCACGGGTTGGTGCTAGCGTAATGATAATCCGGGAACTCGCTCATGAGGTTCCAGGACTCTATCCTATCCCAGTAAAGGCATCCGGGCTCTCCGTAATCCCAGTTCGCGTAGCAGAGCTTCTTGAAGAATTCATGGGCATTGAGGTTCTTCTCGATGACATCTTTTGTCTCCGGTCTGCAGAATCTCTGTATGAAGGTCCTTTTGTCCCTTACGCATTCCATGAATTCGTCGGTCACCCGTATAGACATGTTTGCTTTGGTAACTCTCTCAACATCGGTCTTTACGTTGGTGAATTCTTCAAGATCGGGATGTTCGCAGGAAAGGGACAGCATGAGCGCCCCGCGTCTTCCGTGCTGTCCGATAAGTCCAGTGACCATCGAATAAAGGTCTGTGAATGATACCGCACCGGATGTTTCGGATGCGGTGTTGTTTATCTTTGCGCCGCGCGGAGCGAGTTTGGAGAGGTCTATCCCGACCCCGCCGCCGTAACTGAATGTTCTTGCAAGTTTGCCGGCACATTCGAATATGGATTCTATGGAGTCCTCAGGAGGTGTCACTACATAACAGTTAGAAAGAGTGATCTTCAGTCCGGTCCTGTGCAGCCCGCGATTGGCCAGTATCCTTCCTCCAAAAAGGAATTTTTTCTGTACGATCATCTCCCGTATATCGGCGTTCCCTCCGCATATACGGTCCAGCCAGTGGTCGAAAGTCTCTCCGTTATAGCAATATTTTTTCTGCCAAATATCGATACCCAATTGGTTATCTCCGCCCAACCACTCTTCAATGTCCATGGTTACTCTCCCATCTTTGGAGAGGATGACGTCCTCCGTAATTAAACCTACTGAAATTGGATGAGTCTGCCTCCTTCTTTCCGCAGAAAGGCATAATGAGAGGGGGGCTCAAACCCGTATAATATGTACTTATTACATAGGCGACCGAACGCTATATTCTGTTGCGGTGTACGATTGAAAAGGTCCTGCCGGCACCGGTCCTCAGCCTTAAAGTTTATAAAACAGTGGGCCATAAGGAAGGCTAGCATCTTTGTTATGCTAACAGATGCATTTTGTTGCATTTCATTACAGCGAAGGGACAAAAATGAGCAATGAGGATATACTCAAGACAGGGACGACGACCGTCGGGATGAAGATAAAGGACGGTGTGATTCTTGCATCAGACCAGAGAGCAACGATGGGGAACATCATCGCACACAGCGATGTCCAGAAAGTTTACCAGCTTGCAGACAATCTCGGAATGACCATTGCAGGCATCGTAGGCGACGCTCAACTCATGGTCAGATTCATACAGAGCGAGGTGTCGATATACTCGATGAAAAGAGGGTCCCCCATGTCTGTGAAGGCGGCATCCACTCTTGTCGGAAATGTGATGCGCAACGGGTTCTATCTCGGATTGATCGTGGGAGGTTATGACACGACAGGCGGCCATGTGTTCAGCGTCGATGCGGCGGGCGGATACATTGAGGACAACTTCATGTCTATCGGTTCCGGTTCGACATTTGCGATGGGTTCCCTTGAAGCTTCATATAAGAAGAATATGACAAAGAAAGAGGCGATCGATGTTGCGATCACGGCGCTCAATTCTTCGAGAAAAAGAGACAGCGCATCAGGCGATGGCATGCTGATATCCTTTATCGGCCCGAAAGGGTATGAAGAGATACCGCAGGACCAGATCAAAGCCAGGTGCGGGGAGTTAGGATTCGTCTATCCTAACTGAACCCTTTTCACTAAACCATACCAAAAATTATGTGACCAAAAGCAGGATTTCACATGAACCCAGATAGAATATTTGAGAGTCTCAGAGAAGAGGTAAGGAAGCTGATGCCGTCCGAAGTGGATGTTTCAGCGATAGAGTTCGAAGGTTCGGTCATTGTCATCTATACAAATGAATATGACAAGTTCTCCGGCAGCGACGAGATACCGAAAATGCTTGCTCAGAATCTGAGGAGAAGAGTTGACATAAGGCCCGACCCATCCACGCTCGGAGACTCGGAAAAAGTAAAGGAGAAGATACTCTCCATGATACCTGAGTCGGCAGAGGTCTTCGATGTGAATTTCCTTGAGGAGACGGGAGAGGCAATTATTGAAGCGATAAATCCGAATGAAGTGTTGGGAAAGGAAGGCCAGCTTCTATCCAGCATAAAGAAGGAATCCGGATGGAACGTGAAGGTGATAAGAGCTCCCCCGATACCGTCGAAGACAGTGTCCGATGTGAGAGGATACATAAGGGCATATCAGGACGACAGGCACAAGATGCTGAAATCCGTCGCGAGAAAGCTCGTCAGGGAGACGATAGAGGGAGAACAGTGGGTAAGAATGACCACCATGGGGGGATTCAGACAAGTAGGGAGGTCCGCAACACTGCTCACTACAAGAGACAGCAAGATACTGATCGACTGCGGGCTGGATCCAGGCAGCGACAACACCCCATATTTTGCGATACCCGAGGCAAGACCGCTCAGCGAGATAGATGCGGTCGTGCTGACACATGCGCACCTTGACCATTGCGGCACCCTGCCGGCGCTTTTCAAGTATGGTTACGAGGGGCCGGTGTACTGCACCCCCCCGACCAGGGACCTCATGGCCCTGCTCCAGCTCGATAATATAAAATTGGGATACGGCGAGGCGAAAAAGCAGCACTATGAGGCGCAGCATGTCCGCAAAGAGATAATGCACACTATAACCCTGAAATACAACGAGACAACGGACATCTCGCCGGATGTCAGGCTGACATTCCATAATGCAGGCCACATCCTCGGTTCGGCCATTGCTCATTTCCACATCGGCGACGGCCTTCACAATGTTGCCTTCTCCGGAGATACAAAATATGAGAAAACATGGCTCTTCAATCCCGCCAACAACAGATTCCCGAGACTGGAAACTTTGGTGATAGAATCAACATACGGCGGCCACAATGACGTCCAGCCGTCAAGGGTCGATGCCTCCGAAGAGATAAAGGAGATACTGTTGCATGCCTCGGAGCTTGGAGGCAAGGTGCTGGTACCCGTGTTCGCTGTCGGAAGGTCCCAGGAGGTCATGCTGGTGATCGAAGAGCTGATGCGCACGGGCAAGATACCGACCATGAACGTCTATCTGGACGGGATGATATGGGAAGCAACGGCTATTCACACGGCATATCCCGAATATCTCAACAGCCAGCTCAGGACGCAGATATTCCAGCAGAACGAGAACCCGTTCCTTTCCCCCATATTCAAAAGGGTCGAGACATCAGACATGAGGGAAGAGATATGCCACTCGCCCGATTCATGTATCGTCCTTGCAACAAGCGGTATGATGTCAGGCGGCCCGGTAATGGAGTATTTCAGAGAGTGGGCGGACGACCCCAAGAACACGCTGGTGTTCGTCGGATGGCAGTCGGAAGGAAGCCTGGGACGCACCATACAAAGAGGGCGTCAGGACATTACGCTCAACAGCAAAGGGAAATCGATATCCCTCAGCATAATGATGAACCGCGTGACCGTTGACGGGTTCTCTGGCCACTCTGACCGCAAACAGCTGATGAAATACATATCATCGCTTGAGCCCAGGCCGGACAGGATCATAATAGGCCACGGCGAAGACAGAAAATGTACGGACCTCGCCTCATCAATATACAAAAAGTTCAACATCGAGACCAAAGCGCCGCTTAACCTAGAGACCATCAGGCTTAGGTGAGCTCCGTGAGATCCGTGATAGCGATAACCGGCGCGTCAGGAAGCATATACGGCATACGCCTCCTTCAGGAACTTCCCGGAGAAAAGATACTTGTAATGTCCAAGGTAGCCAAGATGATAATCCCGCGGGAGACCGGCATGTCGGTCGAACAGGTAGAGGCGCTTGCGGATAAGGTCTTCGACGATGGCGATCTATTTGCGTCCATATCCTCAGGATCATACCATTATGACTGCATGTTCGTCGCTCCGTGCAGCGAATCCTCGGTGGCGAAGTTCGCGTCCGGGATATCGGACACCTTGATATCAAGGGCCGTATCCGTATGCATCAAAGAGGGAAGGAAGGTCATCCTCGTTGTAAGAGAGACGCCTAAGAGCGCCATCATGCTGGAGAATGAGCTGAAACTCGCAAGATGCGGTGCCGTGATCATGGATGCCAACCCAGGTTTTTATTCGGAGCCAAGTTCCGCAGAGGACATGGTCAACTTTGTTATAGGAAAATGTCTGGACCGAGCTGGGATAGACCACAATCTGTATAGGAAATGGGAGTGATTCATTCCAAATAGATTGCAGGCCTTCCCGGAACGGCAGCCCTTGATTTATTCTGAGGATCGTATGCGTCTGCGTCATCTGCGGAGAATATTTCCACTTCTGCGCCGAGCTCGGCTTTCAGGAAGTCCTTTGCCGATACCAGGAGGGAATACTCATCGGTCTCCGCCATATCCTTTTTCGATACCGAAGAGGACCTGGTCAGATCGGTGACCGTTTTCTTGACGAATTCGGACACCGTTTTCCCGTTCTTTCGGAGAGCTTCGTCTGCCATGCATTTCTTTGTCAAAGAGGGAATATCTAAGGTCCCGTTTTCCATCATCTCTAACCCCATCTTCATAACATCGGCCTTCCACGAAGGCGAAGTGTACAAGAATATCTTTTTGGGGTCCGCGGAAGTCACTTTCTTTATCTGCGCGACATCCGACATGACATCTCTGATGAATGCCTCCCTGTATTCTGCGGAGGCGGATATCCGGCCTGCATCAGGTATCTGCGCCGACGATGCAAGACCTTTAAAACCTGCCATGCTCCACATCTCTTCCGCAACATGCGGCGTTATCGGCGCCATGAGAAGTATCCATGTTCCTAAGGCCTCTCTGACAGTATCCTTGTTGTTCCCGCCTCTTCTTTCATACCATCTGATGTCGTTCAGCATCTCAAAGTAGACCGCAGTGGCCATCTGCCGGAGGTCGTATCTTTCCATTGCGCCTTTTACCATTGAAACGTAACCGTTGAATCTTGAGACCAGCCATTCGTCAATGTCCTTCTTTTCATCTGTGCGGTCGGATGAAAGGAGCTCTTCGACTGCGCCGATGATCCTGTCCAGCCTCTGGCGGTACGTCATCACGTTATCCTCGCTCCATTCGACATCCACGAACATGGACGCGACATGCGCGTAATACAGCCTGAGCGTATCCACGCCGAATTGCTCCACAGCCCCGGGTATAGGCTGCGCGCCGCCTTTTGATTTCGATATCTTATTCTTTTTCCCGGTGACATACCAGTTCACAAGGATCCCCCTCGGCTGCATATCATCCGGAAGTATGGCGCGGTGGTTGAACAGATATACGGGGAAATGCACCGTCATGTGCTCCTTGCCGCCCAAGTTCACATCGAGAGGATACCAATATCTTATGTCCTCGCGTATCTCTTTCAGAATGTCTTTGGATATTCCCGTGTTCTCGGACACCTTCCCTATGTCCCCTTTACCGAGCACAACATGATCGAAGAACTCTTCGGTCATATTCTCCGGCGAGATCTTTCCGCTGTTCGCATACGGCGAGACAATGTAATACAGAGGATACAAAGTGGAGTCAGAAATGGCCTCGATTATCCATTTCTCATCAAAGGGGAACTTCGTCCCGAGCCAGTTGCCCTGCCTTACGCAGGCGCGTTCCCTGAACCATCTGAGCGTGGAATGGATGTTCTCTTCGAACTCCGGAGGATAGATCTCCATGCTGCGGCAGTGGTCGCTGGTCCTTTCGGTGAGTTCTTCGTTACTGTAATCTATGAACCACTGGTCGTCCACCCTTTTCACTCTGACAGGCATCCCGCATCTGCAGATCACTTCTTCCGAAAGGTCGTGGAATGTCTCCGCTTCGCCCGAATCGATCATTGCCTGCTTCATTCTCTCTTTGGCTTCTTCTACCTTCATTCCGGCGAAAGGCCCGCAGATGTCCTTCATACGGCCCATGTGGTGGCCGTCCTTGTACACCTGTTTCTTTGCCTCGTCCAGTCTCGGGTCTCCCGGTTGTGTTATCCCCATTGACACAATGATGTCCCGAGCGGGGAATTCCCCGTAACCTTCGATAGAAATTATCGATACGGGTACGACAGAATCAATGAGCGACCTGGGAATCTCGTATCTCTCTGCAAGGCTGGGGTCTTTTTTCAGGGCTTCCAGGGATATCCAGTCGTCCGGAGCGTCAGACGGAACGGATGTGACCAGGCCGCTTCCGATGTTGGGGTCCGAGAAAGATGCCGGGAGGACAGGGACGTCCCTGTGTATCATCGGTGCTTCACACATCCATCCGATCATCTCCTTTCCCGGTATGGGGGAAAGGACCGTTATGCCGTCCTTCTGCAATTTAAGCTTCTCTGCCGCCTCTTTGGAGACGATCCATGTCTCATCTCCCTTCTTTATTCTGGTATATTCAACGTCAGGATTCACCCAGAAACATACCTGGCCGTATACTGTTTCCGGCCTCAGGGTCGCAGCGACGAGATACTCGTCCCCGCGTCTGAATTTTAAAAGAGTATATTCCTGGACCTCTGCGCTTCCTCCTTTGGAGATGTCGGTCTCGGAAGCGTCGATCGCGACCGGCCCGTGGACAGGGCAGGCCGGGGAATAATACGGTTTCTGTATCAGCAGGCCGCACTCGTTCAGTTTTCTGAACTGCCATTGCATGAACTTCCCGTAGTCGGGGTATACAGAGGAAGTGAATCTCTTCCAGTCTGCGAGGAACCCGAATCTCTTCCAGTATTCGTTCATATAGACAGTGTTGAAGTAGTCGACGGCTTTAATGGGGTCCTTCAGATCCTCAAGCTTATCTTCGGGACAGCCGTTCCTTATAAGGTAATCAATGAACTCGGAGTCGTTGTTCGCCACTCTGGATGCCAGGCTTATAGCGCCGTTGCCGGTGGCGTGCGTCCCCACAGGGAACATAACATTGTATCCGATCATTCGTTTGTATCTGCCGATCGCATCGGCACAGGTGTACCCTCTGAGATGCCCAACATGAAGGAATCCCGTGACGCCGGGGTATGCGAAGATTATCATGAATTTCGGTTTACCTGCATCCCTGCTGGCGCAGTCCAATCCGTTTTTAGACCATTCCGCTTGCCATTTCCTTTCCATTTCGCTGTAACCAGACATTTGAGCACTCAACGGTTATCTACGCTCTAATATATCCATTATTAAATAATATTCCATAAG
>JGI24696J40584_12961659_pt1 | contig 30147 bp, 28 predicted proteins | sample TergutCo191P4_FD_40584 | JGI IMG/M metagenome (IMG submission 40584)
CGAGTTTTTAAGATTGCCGTTCAACCCCAATACCAGAGGGGGGGGGTAGGGCGCGAGCTTTTATCGTATGCGGAATCTTGTCTGGCGGGTATGGGCGCGACTGCCATACAACTATTTGCTAGACAATCTGCTGTCAATTTTTATAAAAAAATGGGCTACGAGGAAGTTAAAGAAACGCCACCTGGGCTTCACGATTTTATCAAAAGACTATCACTTCCTTGACAGAGGTGCCGGAAATTGTTAATATTAGCTTATGAGTAAATCTGTGAGTTATTTGATCCCAACAGTGGTCGAAAAATCCTATGATGGTGAGCGCGCTTATGATATTTATTCGCGCTTATTAAAAGACAGAATTATTTTCCTGGGCGAAGAAGTCGACGAGCGCACGGCGAACCTGATCGTGGCGCAGCTACTTTTCCTCGCGTCGGAGGATCCGAAAACTGATATTAATCTGTATATCAACAGCCCCGGCGGGTCGGTTTACGACGGTTTGGCGATTTACGACACGATGAATTTCGTACCGTGCGATGTGGCGACGTATGGTATTGGGCTTCAGGCGTCGATGGGCGCGCTTCTGCTCAGTTCTGGTGCGAAAAACAAACGATTTATGTTGCCCAACGCTAAAACGATGATTCACCAACCGTCGTCCGGCACCCGTGGTAAAGTCACCGACATGGAAATCGACCTGCGCGAGAGCATCGATGTAAAGGAAAAATTGGCCAAGATTCTCGCGACCAACACTGGTCAGAAAATCGAAAAAATCCGCGATGATATGGAACGCGATTATTGGATGACCGCCGAAGAAGCGAAAAAGTATGGGTTGATCGACAAAATCCTGATTAAAAAGTAAAATGCTTGACACGGCCTAGCCGCCTGTGCTAAACTATCAACAATGAAGTAGATGTAAGTCTGTTTGCTGTACCTGTCGTGGCGGACGGGTCTTGGTTAGTTTTGCGAACAGAATTAGTTCCTTCTTAGCTGCTAAAAACAACTTTAATTTTACGTAAGGGGAGCAAGCGTGGCAAGAGTAACTAAAATCGCGCCGTTGCCGGTCAAGAAGGCCAGCGAAACGGTCAAGGGTATCACAAAACGAACATATTTTACGCCCCAAAATAAAGTTCTAGGTTTGCCGGATATGATTGAGCATCTCAAAAAATCGTGGCAACAATTGATTCAGGAAGATATGGGTGAAATTTTCGCCGAACTGAATCCGATCGACGATTATACTTCACAGAAATTATCAATTTCTTTTACAGATTATCATTTTGGCGAACCGAAAATCTCTGATAGCGAAGCGATGAGTAACAACGTTAGTTACGAAGCACCGCTGTATGTGACGGCCGAATTGACCAACAAAATGACCGGCGAAGTTAAAACATCGGAACTCTACCTCGGTGATTATCCGTGGATGACTGATCGGGGGACGTTTGTGATTAACGGTTCTGAACGTGTTGTCGTGTCGCAGTTAATTCGTAGCGCTGGGGTGTTCTTTACCGCTGAACGTATTGGTGATCGTAATTATTATGGTGCTAAGTTGATTCCGGGCCGCGGCGCGTGGTTGGAATTCGAAACTGCCGTGAATGGCGCAATTTATGTCAAAATCGATCGTCGTCGTAAAATCGCTATTACCACGTTGCTTAGGGCGCTGGGTTACGGTACTAATATCGCGCTCAAAGATTTATTCAAGAAAGTCGACACTGGTGAAGTTAATTATATTGATGCTACTATTGAAAAGGACACTGCACGCGGCACTAATGAAGCTCTCATTGAGGTTTTTCGTAAGATTCGTCCAGGCGATTTAGCCACTGTTGATAACGCAAAATCGATGGTCGAACGTATGTTCTTTGATTTCAAACGTTTCGATGTTAGTCGCGTCGGTCGCTATAAAATGACCCAGCGCTTGGCCGAAATCAAGAAAGATCTAGGATTAAACGACGATATCACCAACACAGCGGAAAATCGCGTGTTGTTACTCGATGATTTAGTAGCAATTATTAGTGAAATAATTCGTCTTAATAATACGCAGGAACCGGCCGACGATATCGACGCATTCCACAATCGTCGTGTGAAATTAGTCGGCGAATTAGTAGCGCGTCAATTCCGCATTGGTATGCTTCGCATGGATCGAAATATTCGCGATCGTATGTCAATCGCTGAAATGGAAAATGTTACACCCGGGCAACTGATTAACGCGCGTCCAATCGTAGCTGCTGTGCGCGAATTTTTTGCTAGTTCACAGTTATCGCAATTTATGGATCAAGCTAACCCATTGTCCGAATTGTCGCACAAACGTCGTTTGTCGTCGATGGGTCCGGGGGGTTTGACGCGCGAACGTGCTGGCATCGAAGTGCGCGATGTTCATCCGACGCACTATTCGCGAATTTGTCTGTTTGAGACGCCGGAAGGTGCTAATGTCGGCCTAGTATTGAATCTAGCGACTTACGCGCAGGTCAACGAATATGGTTTTATCGAAGCACCATATCGCAAAGTCAAAAACGGTAAAGTCACTGATGAAGTGGTTTATTTGGATTCGGCAGCTGAGATGCGCGAAGTGATTGCAGAGAGTTCGACCGAACTAAATACTGACGGTACATTCAAAGAATCTCGCGTTGATGTGCGTCGTAATCTAGGACCAGAAACCGCCGACGCCAGCGAAGTTACTTTCATGGATGTTAGTCGTATGCAGGTTATTGGTGCAACTGCCGCACTGATCCCATTCTCAGAAAAGAATCGCGGTGAACGTAATTTAATGGGTGCAAATATGCAACGTCAAGCTGTACCTCTGATTAAACCAGCCGCGCCAATTGTCGGCACCGGCATCGAACACGATGTGGCGGCCAACACAGCTGAACTGATCTGTGCTGAATCTGCTGGTGAGATTATTAAGGCTAGTGCTGACGAAGTTCAGGTTAAATATTCCGATAAGGATGTTCGTTCTTACAAACCATCACACTTTATTAAATCAAACGAAGATCGCTCATTCAATCAGCGTGTCGTTGTTTCTCGCGGTCAAAAAGTTGCCAAAGGTCAGCCGATTATCGAGGGTGCTTCGGTCGCTGATGGTGAGTTGGCATTAGGACGCGATATGATCGTTGCTTTCATGCCCTGGAAAGGTCACAACATGGAGGACGGTATCATCATTTCTGAACGTTTAGTGCATGATGATGAACTAACCAATATCAACATCACTTCATCGCTAGTGGAAATTCGCGATACTAAATTAGGTCCAGAAATCGTCACGCGCGATATTCCTAATGTTAGTGAAGAGGTGTTGCGTCATCTAGATGAAAGTGGGGTTGTGACAATCGGTGCTGAAGTTAAACCCGGCGATGTTTTGGTCGGTAAGATTACACCAAAGGGTGAACAAGAACTCAGTTCAGAAGAACGATTACTCCGCGCTATTTTTGGTGAAAAAGCCAAAGATGTTCGCGATACATCGCACCGCGTTGGTCGTGCTGAGGGTGGTAAAGTCGTCGCTGTTAAAATCTTTGATCGTGAATCTGGACATGAATTAAAAGCTGGCGTGTTACAACAAATTGAAGTTTTTATCGCTCAGGCTCGCAAAATCCAGGTGGGTGATAAATTAGCCGGTCGCTATGGCAACAAGGGCGTAGTTTCGCGCGTCCTACCGATCGAAGATATGCCGTTCATGGCTGACGGACAGGCGGTTGACATGATTCTAAATCCGCTCGGTGTACCAAGTCGTATGAATCTCGGTCAGTTGTTTGAGGTTCATATTGGCATGGCGGCTCGCCTGCTTGGTTACAAAGTAGCTTCACCAGCCTTTGATGGCGTACCGAATGATGCGATCGCTTCAGAATTAGCGAAAGCTGGTTTGCCCGAAGACGGCAAAGTCCAACTTTACGATGGTCGAACGGGTGAACCTTTTCAAGAAAAAACCACTGTTGGTAACATGTATATGATCAAACTACACCACATGGTGGCGGACAAAATTCACGCTCGCTCGACCGGACCGTACACTATGGTGACCCAACAACCGCTCGGTGGTAAAGCGCAAAACGGTGGTCAGCGCTTCGGTGAGATGGAAGTTTGGGCACTCGAAGCTTACGGTGCGGCGACGACCCTACAGGAAATGTTAACTGTCAAATCTGACGATGTTAAGGGTCGTGCCAAAGCGTACGAATCAATTATCAAGAATTTACCAATCGAGGGTCCAGATGTGCCAGAAGGGTTCAAAGTTCTGGTTAAGGAACTTCAAGGTCTTGGTTTGCGTGTCGATATGGTGCGCGCCGGTGAATTGGAAGATGCTGAAAACCTGGTGGTAACTAAGGGTGATGGTGGTAAAGTTTCGGTTGATGATCTGACTGATGAAATTGCCGAACTGGGTGAAGAGGAAATTGTTGGCGACGAAGTGGATGAGGGTGGTGTAATTGACCTGGGTGAAGATGATGCTGTTCGCATTGCTGAGGTTGACGAGGATAGCGTCTTTAACGAAGAACCAGAGGTCGATATTGGTGAACCCGATGATTTTAGCGACGAATTAGAAAGCGAGGAGGAATAAAATGGCTAGGATTGATGATAAAGCTATCGCTGATTTTGACGCTGTGCGTTTGGCGGTCGCTTCAGCTGATGATATTTTAGCGTGGAGTTACGGTGAAGTTCTAAAACCAGAAACGATCAATTATCGTACCCAAAAACCTGAACGTGATGGTTTGTTCTGTGAAAAAATCTTTGGTCCAGTTAAAGATATTAATCCGCACGACGCTAAATTAAAAGGTGTTCGCAGTCGCGAGGCCGCCGTCGACAAAAACGGCGAATTGGTTACCAAATCCAGTGCGCGTCGCGAACGCATGGGTCATATCAAACTAGCGACACCCGTGGCACACATTTGGTTTATGCGTGGTGTGCCGAGCACAATGTCACTTTTACTTGATTTAACGGTCAAAAATATCGAACGTGTGGCGTACTTCCAATCGTATATTATTTTATCAACTGACGAAGAGAAAATCGCTCAATTACTAGCTGATAACGAGGCGGAATTTGAAGCGGGTCGCGCAGCGATCAAACTGCGCTATGAACAAGCGGCTGGTTTGGAACAGATTGATGAGGGGGAAGAGGCCAAAACTGATAATCCAGTTGACATTAGGGCCCTATCTGCTGAAATGAATCACGAGTTAGAAGAACTAAATGAAACTTACAACGAGAAAAAAGTAATTCTTGGTAGTTTGAATAAGGGTGCGTTGATGAGCGAAACCGCTTATCGCAATTTACCAGAAGAATATGATGAATTGGTCGAAGTTGGTATGGGTGGAGCAGCACTACATCAGTTACTGAGTGAAATTGATTTACCAAAGTTGATTACTGAACTAAACGAAGAAGCTGAGAGTAAAAAGGGTCAGGCCAAGAAGCGTCTGCAGAAACGATTGAAAATGCTTGAGGGTATGGTCAGTGCTGGAATCAAACCTGAGTCGACCTGTTTGACGATTTTGCCGGTAATTCCGCCCGATCTTAGACCCATGGTTCAATTGACTGGCGGTCGTTTCGCAACTTCTGACTTGAACGATTTGTATCGTCGGGTAATTAATCGTAATAATCGTCTGAAAAAGTTAGCTGAACTCAACGCGCCGGAAGTGATTACTAGAAATGAAATGCGCATGTTACAGGAAGCTGTTGATGCTTTGATTGATAACTCAGCGACGCGTGGTACGCGGGCAGCTCAAAGTACTGGTAATCATCGACGTTTGAAATCACTATCGGATCTTTTGAAAGGTAAACAGGGACGTTTTCGCCAGAATCTACTTGGCAAGCGCGTTGATTATTCTGGTCGTTCGGTTATTGCACCGGGTCCAGAACTAAAAATCAATGAGTGCGGTCTACCAAAAACCATGGCGATGGAACTATTTAAACCATTCGTAATTTCTAAACTTCTCGAGTGGGAACAAGCTCATAATATTCGTACGGCGCAGCGACTGATCGAAGCTGGTGATCCGATAATTTGGGATGCTCTCGACGAGGCGATTCAGGACAAATACGTACTGTTAAATCGCGCACCAACGTTGCACCGTTTGGGTATTCAGGCCTTTCAACCGCGTCTGATTGAGGGTCAAGCTATCCAGCTCGGTCTTTTAGTACTGACTGGTTTTAATGCGGACTTTGACGGTGACCAAATGGCAGTTCATCTACCGCTTAGTGTTGAAGCTCAAGCTGAGGCTCGTGATCTGATGAGCTCTAGTAATAACTTACTTAAACCTGCCGACGGGGCGCCGATCCTCAATTTATCTCAGGATATCGTTCTTGGTTGTTACTACCTGACCTACGACAAATTGTCTGCCGGTTTGGCTGAAGGTCAAAAACCACGAGCCTTTTCGGATATGGGTGAAGCGATTTTGGCTTACGATGCTGGTGAAATTCAATATCAAACACCAATCATAGTGCGTTTTCGTGGTGAAACTCGTAATACGACGCTCGGTCGACTAATGTTCAATGAATTATTACCCGAAGATTTTCCGTTCATTAATGAAGTGATCGCTAAAAAACCGCTGGGTCGAGTGATGGCGCGGATATTCAACAATTATGGAGTTGATATCACTGCTAGTGTGGCTGATGCTGTTAAAGATTTAGCTTTTGAACACGCTACACAATCGGCGCTATCAATGGGTAAAGATGATTTCTTTGAAGTACAGAATCTGGTTGGTACAGTTGAACATGGTGATAACAAGATCTCACGTATCGCTGATCAGTACAATCAAGGTCTAATTACTGATCAAGAACGTTACAATTTGACCGTCAAAGCTTGGCGTGAAATCGATATCACTTTGACTGATAAAGTCCGTGACGAACTGGCGAAAATTGATACTTCGACCGCGATTTTAGTTAATTCTGGCGCTCGCGGTTCAGTTGATAACATCAAACAGGCTGCCGCTATGATTGGTATCCAGGTCGACACTACCGGTCGCGCTATTGAGCTACCGGTCAAACACAGTTACCAGCACGGTATTACACCGCTCGAAGCTTTCGTGGTGACACGTGGTTCGCGTTTTGGTGAAGTTAGCAAAGCGCTCAAAACCGCCGATTCTGGTTACATGACACGTCGTTTGGTCGATGTGTCACAAGATGTTTTTACAGTCAGCGATGAAGGGACGGCTAATGATCCTGGTTTTACTGTTTATCGTTCAGAAACTGAAGATACAATGATCGATTTTTCTGATCGTATTGCGGGTCGATATTTGGCGGCTGATGTACCTGGTTACGGCAAGAAGGATGAACTTATCACTCTGGATATGGCCGCCGGGATTCAAAATGATGAAAGTATCGATGCTGTAACAATTATGTCTGTGCTATCAACAGAAGAACTAAGCGGTATTCCGCAAAAATCCTACGGCATCGACATGGCGACTGGTTTCTTGGTCAGTGAAGCTGAGCCAGTAGGCGTTATCGCCGCACAATCGGTCGGCGAGCCCGGTACTCAGTTGACACTCGACACTAAACACGCTTCTGGTCTCGGTACTGGAACATCAGAGGGTCTGATGCGTGTTGATGAATTGTTCGAAGCACGTTCGCCGAAGGGTGAAGCGATTCTTAGCGAATGTGATGGTGTGGTAGCAACCAGTGAGCGAGGGGACAAACACATCATTGAAGTTACACCAACTTCGACTCGTAGCGAAACTATCAAGTTGACGGAGGGTTATACTGCACAGGTCAAAAACGGCACTATCGTATCAGCTGGCGATATTTTAGCAGTTGGTGCGGATAACGAACTACCGATCGTGGCCGCTTTTGATGGTCAAACCAAGGTCAAAAAGGGCAGTATTGAGCTATCTTCCGCTCAGAATTCTGTGCTCAAGTATGAATTCCCGAACTGGCGTCAACTAGTTGTCACTTCTGGCGACGAAGTCAAAGCTGGTGATCGCCTGACCACGGGTTCGATCAACTTGCATCAATTAATGAAACTAAAGGGTATCGAAGAAACTCAACGTTACATCATCAACGATGTGTTACGCATTTACGCCGCGCAGGGTCAAAACATTTCGCCGAAACACCTCGAGATCATCGTGCGACAAATGTTTAGTCGTGTGCAAATCGACGAACCCGGCGATAGTCCGTTCGTGGCGGGTGATATCGCGTCCAAAGCGCTGGTCGTTCACACTAACAAACAACTCGAATCCGATGGTAAAGAACCAGCGCAGTTCACCCAACTGTTGCTCGGTATCACCAAAGTGGCGATTTACAGTGATTCGTTCCTATCGGCCGCCTCGTTCCAAGACACTACGCGCGTGTTGATTAGCGCCGCCACCTCTGGTCGCGTCGACCGCCTCCGTGGTCTAAAGGAAAACGTTATCATTGGTCGCAAAATCCCAGTCGGCACGGGCGTTCTGAACGAAGAAGAATTCGTGAACCAGCAATACGACGACCTCGACGAAGACAATCAGCAAGATTTACCAGAGTAGACAAAACTATCATCCTGAACTTGTTTCAGGATCTAGAAGAAAAACTCACGCGTTGCTTGATGCGCGGGTTTCTGGGCTTTGGATAAATTAAAAATCGATTCTAATTATAGGCTTTCCATTAATTGCCTTATACTTCCATCACCCTCATCTTCGTCTTCTTCCGATCCGTAATACTCAATAACCTTGGGGCAATTCCACATGTCACTGATGGCTGCCTGTCGTTCAGGGTTTTGCTCAGCTTGTTCCGCTGCTTCCATCAAAAAATCACCTCCTCGTAGAAACGCTGCTATAATATGATCGTCGCGTATTAACATTTGCAGAGCCATTGCCCCACACTCAAGACTATCTTCGCAACCCCAACAGTAATCAGGAATACTTGTTTTATCTATCTCCATTACTTGCACTTTCTCCCACACCCTTATCCTTACAAACTGCAGTGTACCACAACGGGGGGGGGTATTGTCAAGTGTTGAGTTGAGTCATATCGAAATGTATACTGTATACATGAGTAAACCGCTGATTAAAGTTTTCGCGTTGTTTTGTTCTATCTACACGGTAATTTGCTTGCTAACTTTTTACTTGACTAAGCATCAGTTGCATTTGGCGTTGGTCTGGAATCTCTTCTTAGCGTTCTTACCGCTATTATTCTCATCATTCGCGGTGCGACCAAAACAAAATAAGTGGCTAACAGTCACCTGGATGATTTTTTGGTTATTGTTCTTCCCGAACGCGATTTACGTTTTCACCGATGTTATTCATTTAGGCGAACTATCTTTCTACGGTGAGCGTTTCTACGAAGTTAGTCGCGTTGTTTATAATCGTGATTTTACAATTTGGTTGGAGTTAATTACGGTTATTTCCGGCGTATTTTTAGCCCTTATGATGGGACTATTATCGCTACTAAATATTCACAAGTTTCTCGCCAGGCGCACAAGCAAAGTAAAAATTTGGTCGCTCATTATCGGTGTTTCATTACTGAGCAGCCTAGCAGTTTTTATTGGTCGATTTCTACGATTCAACTCTTGGGACATGGTTGCTAGACCATGGAACACAGTAGTAAAAACTATTCAAAATCTTGATAGTTTCGCTTTGGGGTATATTTTATTGACAACCTTCTTCACATTATTTGTTTATGCAATTTTTTATCAGCTATACAGACTTGCGAAAAAGTCCTAACTTTGTTATAATTACTAGCGAGTTTCATGGGTTTCACCGGTGCTGTGGTGATAACCCCTAGTTGAAAGTTTAATGCTTCATGCTAAGGAAAAAGAGCAGCCCGAGACGAAAATCACACTTTTCGTCCCGGCGCGATGAGAAAAAACCATTGCGGTTTTGTCTCATAAGCGTAGTGAAACGAAGCGTAAAGAAGGAGTAGAATGCCCACAATCAATCAATTGGTTCGAAAACCGCGCAAATCGGCCGCCAAGAAATCCAAGGCGCCGGCGCTTTTGACCATTCAAAACACCCTAAAAACCAGGGTATATAACCAGGACGCACCGCTGAAACGCGGCGTTTGTATCAAAGTCACAACCAAAACCCCGAAAAAACCGAACTCTGCCATGCGCAAGGTCGCCCGTGTGCGCCTGACTAACGGTCAGGAAGTTTGGGCTTATATCGGTGGTGAAAAACATAATTTACAGGAACACGCAGTAGTTTTAGTACGCGGTGGTCGCGTGCCAGATCTGCCGGGTGTGCGTTATCACATCGTGCGCGGCGCGCTCGACCTCCAGGGCGTCGAAAACCGCAAACGCGGTCGTAGTAAATATGGTACAAAGAAGGGGGATAAATAATGAAGAAATATCATCCAGTTTTTGCAACCGTTATTTTTGCGATTATTACAATTGCGATGACGTTTTTGTTAGCATTAAACAATGACGCCTGGGTCAAAGTCGCTGCATCGAGCGTCCAAATCTTGCTGATTCTATGTATCAGTATGATGGCACTAATGTGCGATGTTAAAAAGCGACCAAAACTTCCCGCGAAAACCAAGAAGGGGAGGAAATAATCATGCCGCGTAAAGTTACCAAATCCCTTCAAAGGAAAATCCCTGCTGATCGCAAATATAACAGTGTGTTGGTGCAGAGATTAATCAACAAATCGATGTTGAATGGTAAGAAATTAGCTTCTGAACGTATGGTTTACAGTGCGCTGGAAATCGCTGCTAAGAAACTGAAATCAGAAGATCCATTAGAGGTTTTCGAACAAGCTCTCAAAAACATCAGCCCAAATTACGAAGTTAAAAGTCGTCGCGTCGGTGGTGCGAATTATCAAATTCCATTCCCGATCCAGGGTCATCGTCAAGAACATTTCGCCTTTATGTGGTTGGTCGGATGCGCTCGCGAGCGCCAAGGGATGCCCTATGAACAGCGCTTGGCCGCCGAAATCGTTGACGCGGTCAATCAAACTGGCGCCGCGTTCAAGAAAAAAGAAGATACTCATCGCATGGCCGAAGCAAACCGCGCGTTTGCTCACTTCGCGAGATAGGACCCTATGGTACATAGACTTATTAGCAGCGGGACTTACTATACGCTTTACGGTTTTCTAAAATGGCTGGTGTGGCGCAAGATGAAAATCCGTGAATTTGGCCGCCAAAACATTCCGAAACGCGGCGCGGTGATTTTTGCCGCGAATCATATCAAGGACGTGGATTCGGTTATCCTAATTGGTTCAGCTCGCCGGCCGATTCATTTCATGGCCAAGAAAGTCTTGTTTGACGGTGGTAAGAAATTGTCGCTCAAATTCATCAAAACTATGGTGAAACTGACTAATCAGATTCCGGTTAAAGCTGGTGATAAGATAGTCGTGGATGCTGCTTTCAAGGCAGCCACCCTATATTTGGAGCGTGGGGAAGCGGTTGGCATGCATGTCGAGGGTACTCGCACGCTCGACAACAAGCTGCACGCACCGAAACTCGGATTCACTAAACTAGCTTATAACACGCATGCGCCGGTCGTGCCGGTTGGTTTGCGCTATGACGGCGATCCTGAAATTCATTTTGGCAAACCAATTTTGTATTCGACCTATAAGAAGTGGCCAGCCAAGAAATTTGGTTATGAACTGCAAAAACGTCTAGCTAAACTTAGCGGTCAAGAGATGTCGGACGAGGTCTCACCTCTGGTTCAAAAAGGCGATACGACCGTTGTCCAAGCGATCTTTACCAAAAAAGTCAAACCGTCCTAATCTGCTGGTATATGTAATTTTATCTTGGTCGGCACCCGCCGGGTTGAAATAGTCTTGATATCTTTCACCGCGAAATTCTCACCATCAACCATCACGTTGATTTCCTTAATCGGTTTGTCAAAGGTGAATTTGGCTTTTCTGGTGCGCTTAGCCGGTAGTCCGCGAGCTACCCAGCTGACGATAGTCGGTATGTCAATCAACGGATTACCTTTGATGTTAACATTAACTACTGCCATTTCGTCGCCAGCATGCAGGGACTTGACAGTTTTACGATCGATCCGCGGGAACCAAACGCCGCCGATACGACCGAGTAGCACCGAAATCACGCTATATTTGTGTTTTTGGCCATCAATATCAGTATAAGCCGGCAGATTAGCGCTCGGGTTGGGCACGGCGTGCTTTCTATAATATTTAAATACTTCGGCCGGCACGTTGATCTTCTTGCCGTTCGCCTTAGCGATGCGTTGCAATCTATCGTTGCGCTCACCGATATTAGCTAAATGTCCAACACCCCACTCGTGCAAAGCATAATAAAGATGCTTATCATTAATCTTCAGATCGAGCGCTTGATATTCGATAGTCGGCGAGTTGACAATACCAATAATGTCAAAAAACTTTTTTCGGCTGCCTAGTGAACCAGTCATATCGTTGGCTTGCCCCAGGGGCAAAACCACGAAATCTACTTCTTTACCGCTTTTGACCAAACCGTTAAAAACCGCGCTCAGCGTTCCATCACCACCGGCGGCGACGACCGTATCACCATCCTTAATCATGTCCGCCTTGGCGATATATTTAATTGTATCGTTAAAGTTTGGCAAAACCGTCAAATACGTTACGCTAGCTCCCGTGCGATGGCAATATTTATCCAAAGGCGTCCGCACCAGGGGGTCAAAACCACTAGAGCGCGTGCTCTGATTATTATAGAACACCACGAATTTTCGTTTATACATCCCGGACATTGTATCACACTTGGGCGTGATGTGATAAAATAGCATCATGAAAAAAGTTATCCTCACCGGCGATCGACCGACCGGCAAATTGCATCTCGGTCATTTTGTTGGTTCGCTCAAAAACCGCGTTGAGCTGCAAAACAGCGGTGAATACGATATGTTTATCATGATCGCTGACCAACAAGCGCTGACCGACAATGCGCGAAATCCCGCCAAAGTGCGTGAAAATGTGCTCGAGGTCGCTCTGGACTATCTGGCAGTCGGCCTTGACCCAACCAAAACGACACTTTTCATCCAGAGTCAGATTCCAGCACTGTACGAACTGACCATCCATTACCAAAATCTAGTGAATTTGGGCCGGCTGCAGCGCAATCCGACCATCAAAACGGAAATTCGCGAGCGCGGTTTTGAAAATTCCGTCCCAGTTGGTTTTCTAACTTATCCGATCGCCCAGGCGGCTGATATTACGGCCTTTAACGCCAATCTCGTACCAGTCGGCGAAGATCAATTACCGATTCTGGAGCAGGATCGCGAAATCGTGCGAACCTTTAATTCGCTGTACGGCGACGTTTTGACCGAACCCGAAGCGATGCTAGCGACCGATGAAAAGTCCCGCCGCTTGCCGGGTATTAACGGTATCGATGAAAAGATGAGTAAATCCCTGAACAACGGTATTTACCTGAGCGACGACACCGCGACAGTGCGTGAAAAAGTCATGCAAATGTACACCGACCCCGACCATGTCCACATCGACGATCCGGGCCGAGTAGAGGGGAACGTCGTTTTCTATTACCTGGACGTTTTCGCGCCGAATGACCCGCGCGTCGCCGAAATGAAAGAACACTACCAACGCGGCGGTTTGGGCGATGTCACGGTCAAGAAATACCTAATCGACGTGTTAGAAGGTATTTTATCGCCGATTCGCGAAAAACGCGCTTATTACGAAACCCGCCCCGACGAAGTCCGCGAAATTCTGCGCGCGGGTTCAGAAAAGGCGAATGTTGTGGCGAATGAGACTCTGAAAAAGGTGAGGGATGCAGTAGGGATTAATTACTTCGACAAGGAGAAATAGTTGAAGTTGCTTTTCGTGAGGCATGGAGAGACTAATTACAATCGCGATAAGTTGGTTCAAGGTTGGCAAGAAACGGAATTGACCGCGCTCGGCGAACTGCAGGCAAAAGAAGCTGGCGAGCAATTGCGTAATTACGACATCGATGTTATCTTTAGTAGTGATTTAGAACGTGCACTTCGAACCAGTGAAATAATTAACAAAGAACTGCGACAAGAAGTGCGCATTTTTCAAGATTGGCTGCTGCGTGAACGTTATCTGGGTGAAATTGAGAATACTAATGGAACCGACCAAATTTTATTAGAAGACGAGCAAATTGTCGGCCGTGATATGGAAACGAAAGCAAATGTTAGAAAACGTGTGGTTGCATTTTTAAGGGGTCTAAAACTCTTGACGCAAGAATTTGAAACTGCCGTGGTAGTCACACACGGGGGCTTTCTAGCTTGTCTAAATAAGATACATACCGGAAAAAAATCCGAGTATCACGATTTCAAAAATGGTAAAATTTACGAGTATGATTTAGATGATTTGTTGGAAAAAATTGAAACGCGCGAGGCGATCGGGGGTTGATTATTCTAACTGCGACTAAGCTGATAAATATTGTGTTTACTCATTGTTCAATCAAATAACTTCCACCGCAGTGTCTTTACTGGCAGCAGTCTTACCTGATCTATTGTTTTTAATCATCATAGCATACTCTGGTTTGAGTGCTTCCAGCTCAGTAGGATCGTAGCGATATGCTATAGCTCTGCGTCCATCACTGCCTCGAGACATTTCTAGTTTCTTGCTTTCGCTATGTCGCAATAAAAATGATTTGACGCGGATCCTGTCACTTGTACCGAATATCTCACAAGCTGAATCGAGAGAAACAAAATATGACCTTTTTACATCAGTTGCTTGAGCCTTAATGTCCTCTGCGATCTTTATTAAATGGTTAGCTATCTTTTCACCATCCATATAGTGCAGACAGGGACGCCCATCATCATTTAGTAACCTGTAAGCCTGTAAAGCGTCAAGCCTTGCATATGTCCAGTGACGGCTGAAGCCTGTCCGCTCGAATACCGTAATGGCAATCATGTGTCTACTCCAAGCCTCTCCAGCGGCCTTGGGCCAACTAGATTCAAGAGTCTCTTGATATTTTATGTCGAACATCTCAGCTAATAGACCTCTCTTATTCCACCGGATATCCGGTTCTATACCAATATCACACAATGCGTTTTTGGCCCATTTGGGATTCCTATGCCCTAGGTTATGTGACATTTCTTCACTGGAAATGCAGGATTCTTGTTTCTTGTGACTTCTTATATGTGTACGCGATGTGTGTAGAAGATTTTTGTCGAACCTATTATTAGCGTCCGGAGTATAGTCGAGCACTTTTGCTAAACCATTAACACCATTCACCGACTTGCCCAGGCTTTTCCCTATAGAATATGCTGCTAACGTTCTCGGCAAATCAGCAAACCAATTCTGCCACGTACACTCATCTCTAAGCAATTCTAAGGACAAATTACTGTAGTAGCGTGTGGATGTCTGCGTGTCAAGCTGGCCGGCAATGGCAAAATGAGTCAAAATCGTCTGAAGATCAATGGGGCTAGTCCTCAGTGTGCGCGCAATCATTATAAGATCGTACGCGTTCTGCTTGGGCGTAAAGGTACTTGGCAAGTTAAGATATACGTACTGCGGCGTGCCATCTTCACAACACAAATCGAAACGCCAGCCATAGTTGATGCCGTTGATTTCACCTATGTGTTCGTATTCATAACCGTCACAGATCCCGCGCCTAGCTTCATGGGGGGGGGTAGTCTCAGTTATGCGGTCAGCGAAAATAGACTCGGACATTCGCATTTTATTATTGTAGCATATTTACGTTAAAAATCAAGAAAATGATACAATGTTCGTGTGAGATTGGACGCTTATTTGGCGAAACAACATCCCGAACGCTCGCGGGCGGTTTGGCAGAAGTTGATAAAACAGGGGCGGGTGGGGGTTGATGGTGAAGTCATGGTAAAGCCAAAACTCAACATAGGTAAAACCATGGTCGGCCTTCACTAATAAGGTTAATCGTTCGTGCGTGATTCATGGTGCCGTCTAATATCATCTACAGCCGTATTAGGGTATAGTCTCATTTTTCTTAGGTCGCTCGTGTTGTCTTCTAATGGTTTATAACCCAGCTCGGTCAGATATCGCTGAACAAGATAATAACTAATTCCAGTTATTGTGGATATTTGAGTGACGCTCACCATCGAGGTTCGCGCATTCTGGTTCTCTGATATTTCAATTACCTGATCAGTATTATAACATTGAACAAGGCGGCCTCCTGGCTTATCGAGCATCAACCTTCGTGTCACGCCGAGGCGCTTCATCTTTCTGCGTGCAGAAGTCTCACTAATCCCTAGTAATGTAGCTACCTGCGCAGCAATCATCCACTCCACATTTGACTGCAAATCGCCCTCTATCACATCATGCAGAGATTCTGCGAGCAACTCTTGGAACACTGTGTTTGGATAGTGTAAACGAGGCATTCGCATATCATCAAGTTTGTATCTGGTCTGAGATGCAAATGCGCCGACACGGTTCTCGATCCAAGATCGACTCCTGCCAGTTTCTCTGACCATCCGACTCTTGGTATACCAATCACCTCCAGATGGTGGCGAGTTATTGGATTCTAGCAGCAAAATATTTATTACGTTGGGATCGTAATGGTCTAGCGTGATATTTGATATTCGCTGTCGGCGCGGTTCTGGAATAATCTGATGCTCCTTTAGCCTGTTCTCAACCCAACCGCGATCACGACCGAGAATTTCGCTAATCGCATGTATTGTTAGCCACCCCTCGTCATATTTTATCCGAAGATCTGATTCGCGAATATCATTGGCGACTTCTTTGTTTAACCTGCCAGCTCGCAATCGATAGTCCAAGTTTGCTGCAGTTTTTGTTACATACCGATAATCTCTGCCAAGAATTTTGCCCAATTTGACAGGGCTTACTGTGTTTGGTAATTCAGAATATGTCTTTTGCCACTCCATCTCTTCTTGTATTAACAAGAAAAGGATGGGGTCGTATTGCTCTTGGGGGGGGGAAGGTTCAAAACCCAATGCACGCATCGCTTTAACAACCGCAGACCCACTAGCGCCAGACTGTCCTGCCCATACTTCAAACTCATTTATCCCAACCGTATAATTGGCGCCTAAAAAACTTTCGTCTATATCTTTAATATAAAAATGTTTATTATTTACATCAAATCTATAGCCAAGATCATCATCGACGAATTCAAAGCTAAAACCGGTTTTTTCCTGGTCTCCATGAACATTGTACTCTGGTGACATGTTTGTTATTATACTACATCCAGATAGGGTATAATAGGGACATGAGATTAGATGCATATTTAGCAAACACACACCCTGAATTTTCCAGGGCTACATGGCAGAAGTATATCGAGGCGGGTTATGTGTCGATTAATGGCGAAAAGTTCGTCAAAACGGCCCCAGTGAGCGAAAAGAGCAAAATTAGCGTGAGGATCCCAGCATGCGATAAAAAGCCCATAAATCTGCTGGTTTTGTACCAAGACGACAACGTTATCGTTATCAACAAACCGATCGGCGTTCTGACGCACAGTAAGGGTGCGCTAAACGATGAATTTACAGTGGCGGATTTCATAAAATCCCGCTCTTCTTTGCAAGGAACGACCCTGCAAGAGAGTAATCGGTTTGGTATTGTGCACAGATTAGACAGAGCGACATCCGGCGTGATTATCGGAGCGAAAAACGAGGATGCGCGAAAAGTTCTCCAGAAGCAATTCGCCGAGCGAAAAGCCAAAAAAACTTATCTGGCTATTGTTGAAAAAGCGCCGAAAGAACCCGCGGCGCGGATAGATTTACCGATCGCGCGCGATCCTAAACAGCCCAGTTGTTTCCGCATCGATCCGAAAGGGAAATCGGCGATCACCGATTACCGCACAGTGCGAATTTTCCCGGACGGTGCGGCACTGCTCGAGTTGAAACCGCTGACTGGGCGCACTCATCAACTGCGCGTCCACCTGGCGTATATCGGTTCACCAATCGTTGGCGACCCTATATACAACCCCCCCTTTGCAAGGAACGACCCTGCAAAGAAGGGGAGGATGTTTTTGCATGCGGCTGAGCTCGAAATTACCATTCCGGGTGGCGAGCGGAAAACTTTTACCGCTGATTTGTCGAAAGATTTCGAAATGGAAATTCAAAAGAGGAACGCAAAATGAACTTTTCCGACCTCATTTTGCATCCCAAAGTTCGCCGAACTTTGACGAACTACCTCCAGCGTCCGACGCACGCACTGTTGCTGAGTGGTGATCATGGTGTTGGCCTCGGTACGATCGCTAAAACTCTGGCCAAGGAAATCGCCGGTGCGGGCGTGGTTGTGATCGAACCGCGTCTCCACGACAAACAAAAAACACTGAGCATCAACGTCGAAGACATCCGCGAACTGCGGACGTTGATGCGCAATCGTCGTAGCGATCCGTTGTGCATCGTTATTGATGAGATTGAAAAGATGACAACAAACGCGCCAGAAGCTTTTCTGAAGGCCTTAGAAGAGCCATCTGAGCATATTTTCTATATTCTAACTACGCACATGCCAACTAAATTACCCTTGACGATTAAATCGCGCGCTCAAATTATCGAAATTCTACCTTCACCAGTTGATGTTTGTGAAAAGTTACTCGAGATGTCACCAACCAAGTTGACCGCCGCTAAACACGCCCAAATAATGTTTTTGGCTGACCGAAAACCGGCCGAAATTGCTCGTTTATTGACGGACGAGGAGTATTTTCGTACTGCCGCAAGTGAAATGAGCACAGCCAAGGATTTTATTCAAGGGACGCCCGCCAAACGGTTAGGAATTATTGCCGACATAACTACTCGAGAAACGGCGATTAATCTTACAAAAAATATCGCTAAAATGCTCCTACTGGCCGCTGGTCGGACAAAAATCGCGGGGAATCTGAACGTTATATCTGATACTCTGGAGCATCTCGTTCAAAATGGTAATGTGCGTGCTCAGTTAACTTATCTGGCGCTAAATATCTAACCGTACAGGATTATTGACGTTTTCGATGCCTCCATCCCGGCCTCTATCTGCTCCGTATCAGCACCCGTAAGCTGCCCAACAAGGCCGCGACCGATTGCGATGCTTGCTACTGTTCGCTCTGTTGAATCAGGTATGTTGTTAAAGCACTTCTCAATAATCTCAGCCTGATTTCCCCCCCAGCCATTTTTTAATGAATGGCACACTAGAGCATGATAAGTGCGCCCATCATCAGCCGTTTTCGACATAACCGTGCCCAACTCGCACGGCTCTGTGTTGGCCAACTCCGGCCAAAAGCGCTCCGCGACTTGGCCAGCAAACCCCGAGTCGTTGAAGCCCTCCGTATTAACTGCAAAAGCGATATCGATTCCCTCGTAGCCAAAAACATCTTTACCCGGTCTACGTTCCTTGATAGTCATACGAACTCTTCCTGTATCCACCAAATTAAATAACAAAAATAGTCTACCCCCCCCCGGCATGTTTTGTCAAGTCTGCCAAAATTGCAGTTTCCCTGTTCTGCACTATTCCAATTCTAGTTTCTAATTCTGACTTTTTAGATTTGCCGATCAAGTCGACGGATGGCAGGTTTCGATTGGCTACGCCCAAAGTCGAAAATGTGTTAAAATACTAGTGTGAATGGCATGCTAGGCGTAAGTGTAATTCTGCTGCTAGGGCTAGCGGTGCTTTTTTGGCAACAGCGAATAGATAATAAACCTCATGAGCTTTCGAAATTGGGCGAACAGCTTGACAAGTTGTGGAGAATTTCACAAAGGTCGATTCGTGAGCGAAAGTATTTGCGCGCTGAAAAAGCATTACTAACTATTTTGCGTGTTGATGAGAAAAACGCTAAAGCCTACAATCGCCTGGGTATTTTGTACGCCAAGCAACAGCAGTATGACGACGCGATTGAATGTTTTGAAATTGCTCAGAGTTTGCAGCCAAGTGCCAGCTCACTACACAATGTTGGTTTAATTTATTACGAGACTGGCGAGCTGGACAAGGCCACGCAAGCTTTTGAACAAGCACTGAGAATTGAGGAAAATGTCGCCGTGCGCCACATCGCTTATGCTAAAGTTTTGGAAACTGTCGGTAATACCAAGAAAATGATCAAAGAATTAGAGCGTGCGGTTGAGTTAGAACCAAACTCGCAAAGTGTTACTCTGTTAGCTGACGCGCTGGAAAATGAAGGTGAGACCGAGCGTTCTGATAAATTACGCTTAATCGCCAAGAAAATGGCCGAAAAGGGTCAACATGAACGCATCAAACAACCCCGTAAAATGCAGATTTGAAAAATTAAAGCGTTTTGATATACTGTTTGCATGTGCCGCTTTAGCTCAGCTGGTTAGAGCACCTCTTTTGTAAAGAGGGGGTCCTCGGTTCGAATCCGAGAAGCGGCTCCATACTTGACAGAATCGTAATGTTTTGATATAATAAGCAGCGTTTATGAGCACAGGAGAATCTTTTACTACCCCCCCCCAGCAATCGCTCATTGAGCACGGTTGCCATAATTGTGGAAATTGTGAAACTGCGCACCAGCCAGCTGATAAGAAAAATCCTGAGGAATATTTCCTTAGAGGTGCGAGCGGTTGCTTGCATCCAGGGAAGCCTCTCGAATATGGGATAGCGCGGGATAGTAACGGATGTCCAAGTTGGGTTCCTGAAGGTAATGGTTCACGTCGCAATAGATATCGACAATGGGAATTATACCGACTTCTGTTTGAATCTGCGGGTCTGGATAGACTCTCTCGTCAGCAACTTTCAGAAATGACGAAAAATAATTGAAAAATAAAACTAGGATAGTGTATAATATTTCTGTCGCGCTGGGATAGTGAAGCGGTCAAACACGACAGACTGTAAATCTGTTGGCTTATGCCTTCGTAGGTTCGAATCCTACTCCCAGCACCAAGGAAACTATCTCTGTCATGAAAACATCATAACGAAGATAGTTTCAGTCAGGAGAGGATGAGAAAATGGACAAATACACCGCGTGGGACATGGTACAAATCGTTTCGGCAGTAATTGTGATGGTCTGTGGACTAATCATGATAATCTGGCCAAAAAGTTCCACCAAAAAAACTAATCGCGATTCAGAACAGATGGTTAAGAAAACGCGAAAGTCCGGAATTATCCTCACTATAGCCGGAGTTTTATTGTTAATTTCAGCATTATTGTAAAACGAAACTAGCCTTAAAGGAGGAATCGTTACGACTAGTAAGAAAAAAACGTTAGTCCCAATCTTAATCGCCAGCGTCAGTGTTTTGTTTCTGTTAGTTGTGGGAATTACCGCTTTTTTGATTCTGGACAATAGAAATGGCGAGACTTCAAAACTAGATCGTATAACTTATTTTGCATATAATACTGGAGGTTGGGGTGAATGTAGTAACTTCCCGAATTATAAAATATATGAGGAAGAAAATGAATACTTTTTCACCTATAGCGACCAGTGTCGCAATACAACTACCATCAAAGAAATCGTCGGTCGTTCTGTTTTGGATGATGTTCAAACTATTATTAAAAAATACGGTGCTAGGGAGTGGAATGGTTTTAATAAAAGAGACGACAGTGTGACGGATGGCGACAGCTTTTCATTGCGAATTCAGTATAATAGCGGTGCTAAAGTAGATACCCGGGGTACGAACGACTTTCCCGATAATTACTGGGACTTTGATAAAGAAATAAAAATGTATTTTAGTCGTTTGATTAGTAATTTTGAGAAGTCGGAGGTTCGGTAGACTACATAGAAAAATATGTAGTATAATTGTTGCTACGCCACCTTAGCTCAGTGGCGGAGTGTAACGACCCGAGAATGACTCACTTCCGCTGGGAGTGCTCGGCGCATAGTCCATTTACAATCAGTAGTCAAAGGGAAATCCTGTGACATTTTACGCCGCCTTAGCTCAGTGGTAGAGCACTTCCATGGTAAGGAAGGGGTCTCGAGTTCAAGTCTCGAAGGCGGCTCCAGCGTAGCGATTTGCTGAAAAATCTCGTTAGTTTCGGTGATCTATATGTTAGTTATGTCTAATTATACTTGAATTTCAACCGGTCTGACCAGTACTGTTGTTTGTCGGGTGGCAATGTATTGTATGTTTTAAAAACCCTTTGTGCTGCTCGATAGTTAGTATCTATGGATGCATTTATCGCCGCCGACAGTGGCATTAGCCCAATTAACTGTCGGTCTGGCATCATACCGCCGCTATCGCGAGCGTGCGTCCATTGGGAGTTTATTGCCATGAGCACATCAACATCATCATCGAATTCTACCTCATTGGCAACGGCAGTACTTTTAAGGGCCTCCTTGATCATACCAAGCAATTGCTCTTGTACATCACCGTCCTGAATGTTACCAACTAGTGCTAAGTAGGATCCTAGCATGTTCCAATCACTCTTATTGTGCAGGTGGGGCAAAATTAATTTGAAAGTTTCTGGCGACATGTCCGCAAACGCATAGATCATGGGAGCATCATTCTCTATGCTCCACTCAAACAGGAAGTCCGGGTAGTCCATTACGGGCTTACTCGAAAGTAACTTTTGCGCAAGTTCATTATCAAGTTTCAGACCATCAATCTGGCGAGCTGCTTTTAAAATCGGCGGGATTAACATATCAACGTAATCTGGTTCATAATTAAGGAACAAGTCGATCATGTCCCGTGCACGTCCTGCTGTCATCTTAACTTGCGGTAGACGAGCGATATTTTCAAGAATCCATTCGTATGCCCTGACATCTGATCCCAATGGGTTTTCAATGTATGAATCTAACCAATCTGCGTCTAATGTATTTAAATCAAGCTCGCCAACATTTGCATATTCCAGGGCGAGAGCTGGATCAATTTGCAAAATAACTCCAAAGGTCTCTGGATCAAGGTAGTCTATCCCTTCATTATCAACCCCTCTGAGGGCGGATTTTGTAATTCCTATTTCAGTCGCCATTTCTGGGTCAGCAACTATGATTTCCTTTAAAAAACCTAGCGAGTTATGATAAGGGGTAAGCTTAGTAGCAATCTCATGAAGTGGTGTTTCTTTCGGGACTCCTCTTCTAAATCTACCCTTATCCCCACACTCACTTTTTAATCTCCCGGCCAACCATGCGGGGTCAACATGAAATATTTCCTCTACATCCCTGGCAGTAACGACAATAGATGATGATCTACTATTTCTCCCTAGCGACGAGTAGGCGCTCTGCTTTTGCTCCATCGCTGTCCCGTCGTCACTATAATAAATGGCCTCTTTGTAATCGATCAAATCGCTCAAGAAAGCCTGGTCTGGCTTAACGGAAAAAATTGCTTCTAGCGCGGTACGTCGGTCATCATATCCATCCTCTCCCCGGTTCTTCGGCAGATCAGTTTGGTTATTAGCCTCTAGCAATAAGCTGTCGTGCTCATTGATGAATGCAATAAGTGCAAGATTTCGAAGTTGTTCTTGCGAGAAACTGTCACGTATTTTTATTATTTGTTGTAAGAGATCAGGGAAAATTTTCTCGTTTTGTCCTTCAGCAACATAGAAATATTCCGGCATAGCTAACGCTAAAGCAAGGGCACTTTCGTCACCACTCGGTATCTGTTTAAACCAAGCACGAAAACTATCTGCTACTATTCGTACTTGATCGGCATCGTCGCCAACATCGCTAGTGCCAAGATTGACTAGCCGGTTTGCACCTGCCCAAAAACTTGGCGATGCGCCGCCGATTGCAGATTCTGCGGCCGCATTGCCAATGCTTGCATTGTTGATGTTGTTCGCGATCCGCTGATCGATTTGTTCTATATAGTTTTGGAGTGGCGTCTTCTCCCGCTGTTGATTGACCGTCGAGTCAAACTCCTGGGGGGGGGTGCCTGAAGCAGTTGTTATATCCATAGTTGTATGGAATCATAACACATTATCTTTAACTTTGTCAAGTAGCATACCCTCGATTAGTCACGGGTTATTATTGATTCAATAATAAACTGCTGCTAGAGTATATCTTACGATACGCTACGCATTTGTTGCATCAGGTTAAATTTTATGATAATATCGAGGGATATGGCAAAGAGTAATAGTAAATCCAAGCGCAAATTAGTCGGTATCGTCAGTGATGATGGTAAAACGCGACTCTATACAACGGTTAATCCGCAGACTCAAGCAGTCAAAAATCAGGGGAAATTGTCGCTTAAAAAGTACAATCCGCGCACGCGGCAACATGAAACTTTTACTGAGACTAAGAAAAATCTCGGTCGTAACGAAGTTAAACCGAAGAAACGTTAAGTGCATCCAAATACCTGGCTAACCAGAGGCCAATGCGTAACATGTGGTCGAGTATTTGTAGGTCAACTTTGGTGTTAGTAGCGTAAATCAGCAGTTTATCATCTTCAAATTCATAATCAAATTCTGAGAAATGAGCGGTTAACATTATTTGAGCTTCTTTGGATAAGATAGTCGAAATCGCCGCTACATCAAGTGGTTTAGCATAAGTCGCAAAGATTCGCGGAAAATTAACATCCGCCGCAACGTGTTGCCAACCGATTTCGTGCCAACGTTCAATCGAAGCCATCAAGACACCATATTCCTCAGCTCGCTGTCGACCCTCCACCAAAAAATGTGGTAGGTGGGTTTTCTTTAGTTGAATTTGCAAAATTGTCCATCGACGAGTTTGTTTTTCACCAGAAAGTACCCGAACTCTCTTGGAACGCTGCAAAAAAGCCACTTCGTAATCGTAAACATCTCCCGTTGTGTAATTTTCATCGCATATATTGGGTGAGGCGGTCAGCCCTTTGACCATTTTGTAGTCAGTATCAACGCGTGGGTCGACTGTGCCAAAGTAAACTAGATCGTATTCGCTGGCAATCTGGCCAAATTCGCGCCGAGAACTATTTTTACTGGGTAGAAACCGCATCGTCTGTTCTCCGGGGTTGATTTTGGGGAGTGCCGTAATCCAGGCAAGTATTAATAAACTCTGCATGCGACCAACTCAAGGGGGCAGCACTGAGCATACGACCATCAATTGGGCTAACCTGCTCGGGCAAAACGTTAGTTCGGGTCATTTGATCGTTCGCCCAATCGAGCACTTTTTTGGTAAAATCAATCTCACCGCGCTCAGCCTGGTACTGCGCTAACCAGAACGAAGTGATAAACCACGGGTTACCGTCCGAACTAGGATCAGCCCGATTATAATCATCACCTTCAAACCGTGGCAGGCCAACATTATTACCTTGAATATAGAAACGTTCAGTTAAAGTTTTAAAAGCTGTTTCAAGTTTTTTATGATCAAACAACCGAAAAGTCCAAGCTCCATAAAACGCTGAAGCATCGATCGTAGCGTCAAAATCAATCTGTCCACTATCGCGCCGCCAGAATCCCCGATAAAAATAATTGCGATCTTTATTCCAAAGCATCTCGGAAGCTTCCTGAATTTCGACCGCCACGTTGCGCCATTTGATCGCATTATCAGTTTCATTAAACATTTCTGCTAAGTCAGCTGCCGCACTGAGTGCACCAAATGTCGCGGCCGTAGTATAGGTGGTTGTTAAATACAGAACTTCCCAAACCTCATAACTGGGGCGGGGTAATTTAGTCGTTCGATCAATATAATCTAATAAGAAATTCGCCATTGGTCGACCGAGTCGCTCATACAATTCATACCAATTTTCCAATTTATCGCCACCTTTAACGGCTGTTTGAACAGTTCGTGCAAACAGAAATAGCATAGTAGCTGTTTCATCAGTCTGAATTGGCGGTGCAATATCACCATCATGGACATAAGCGTGTGAATTTGGTCCGATCGTCGCATCTGGACGATACATCTGCCAAAAGAAACCTTCGTCCGAAATTACGTCGCTGGCAAAACGTAGAAAACTTTTGATTTCTTCAAAATAACCCAGTCGAAGAAAAGTCCAAAGTACATAACTAGCATCACGCGGCCAACAATCAACGTAGGCGTCGCGTGTATACTTGAGCATTTCAGTATCACAGCTAGCCATAATCGCACCACGTCGATCCATCATCGCTCTTAAAATTAATAGGGAAGTCAAAAAGTGATCACGATATTCGGGCGACACCTGCACCTCAGCGAGCGTGCGTGCTGGGGTAATCCATTTTTGCCAATATTGGTCAGTTTTCATCAGTCGCGTTAATAATCCGTCACTGTTAAATTTATCCAAAATTCGTCTAGATTCTTCACCTGACTTGCCAGCTACCAAGAAATAATGGAGTCGTATCGAATCGTGTGCTTGGAAGTTGAGATTATATTGTAGAATTGAATCCGTTTGAATTCGTTCGATTGGGTTACGTGCTAATTCACCATCTTCAGCATCACGCCAAACACCGTCGCTACTATCATCACTAAATTGACCAAATTGGCCAATACTAAAACTATCAAAAGCCGCACCCGTTTGGAGATTTTTACCACTAACCATAAAAGCTCGTCTACCTTTGTAATGCAAAATTACCTCTGATTTTCCGTGCATTGGTGGGATGTATTGAGCTGTGTCATGTCCGTCAGCTGCTTCGCTGATGATGAAAGCTTGATGCAAGAACAATTTAGCTTGTCGCGGACGATCACTCAGATTAATCACTTGGATATTACGAGCGAAAACGTTCAATTCTGGGTCAACAAAATCTTGAAATTCAATCGCGAAACCTAACCACTCATTGGTCGCGACCGTTTTACCAATTAACCGCCCAGGAATATATTGTTGTTTGATGCGCCAAGTACCATCACTCAACCAATGAATCGCCCCTTCGATGAATAGTCCGATGCGGTGACGGCTGGCGCGTTCGCTGCTATGATTCTCGAGACCCACGTAAGGGTAGTAAAAATCGTGCACCATACCGAATTGATTCAGTCCAATGGCCATCTCTCCGTTGCTAAGAATTATTGGCCTGGCCATCTCACCTCTTGTTCTGCTGAGACTTGATCAAGCGATAACGCACATCGCGCAGGGCATTCATGTAATCAGTAAAAGCGTCAAACGGGGATGGTTTTGGCGAAAAGTAAGTATGCACATCACCATCATTCCAGTATTTCGTACTCATATAGTAAGTATGATCGGATGTTGTTAAACGTCGCCAGTCGCCAATTAAATGAATATCACCAGTTTCCAAAATGGCCTGTTCCATAGCGTAAATGTAGTGATTAGCTTCTTGTTGCATACGATTACCCAGCCAGGCTGACAAATCACGTTCAGTATCCGCCCAAGTTACGACGTGTGGCATCGAAACTTCATCCTTAACTTCGTAAAAGTCGGCCGCTTGGCTAACTGTCATAAAAGTGTGATCCGGTCGCGATAACCATTCGTCTGGCAAAGCTCTTAGAAAATTAAAAATCCCCGTATCTTCCCAATGATGTTCGCCGAAAGTTTCATAATCGATGAACAAATTTACCAGTGGCGCAGCTTCAGCATCCAACCAAGCGGTATATTTACCAGAAGTTAGTGGGTATTCTGCCCAAGCTCGGTTGGAGAAACGAAAAGCCATATCGTCAGATAATTTGTAATTCTTGAGAAGTAGTTTAACTTTATCAGTGCCGGGCGGTTGATATAACCAGTTTGGTGAACGCCAGTCGAGTACTTTATCCCAACCTTCAGCTAACACTACTTTATAACCGTGCGTATCAGCCCAACGACCGAGATCGTTATTATAAGCCAACTCGGTATTGCGAAAGGCTGTCGGTCGAAGACCAAAAGTGTCGAAAATCTTCTGTGCATGTTGCGCTATTTGACGATCAAACTCAGCGCGACTGTAAAAGAAAGCTAACGAGTGATAATAAGTTTCACCGACGATTTCAACACGATTTTTACTCGGATCATCAGGTGAGCGGCCAGCGTCAACTAGCGCTTTAAACGAATCAAGTAATTCTGGTAAGTAATATTCACACTGTTCTATAAAAGTACCAGTTGTCGACAAGCTGACGCGAAATTCCGGATAAGTGTTCAACATGTCGATCAACGCTGCATTGGTCGGGAAGTAAGATTTATCAGCAACTTTACGTAAAATTTCACCGTCGCCCGCCCCCCAATAATTATGATCAACACCAGTATCAAAAGCCGAGTACTGTCGCACCCGCCAAGGTTGATGAACATGCATGTACAAACAGATAGCTTTAGGCATAAAAAACCTCCTCGCGCGCTAATCGTCCATGCTGTCCCGAGCGAGTCATTACTTTATGATATTCGTGCAATAATTTACCCGCCACATCATCCCAACTGAACTTCATATACTCACGTCTTGCACCATCACGTAGTTCACCCGATAATCCCTCTGACAGAGAAATATTGATAATCTTATCTGCTAATCGACGAGTATCCCAATAATCAAAACGAATAACATTATGCAGGATTTCACCAACACCAGACTGCTTGCTCAGCAATAACGCAGTATTAGAATGCGCCGCTTCGAGTGCCGTAATACCAAACGGTTCAGAAATCGACGGCATCACAAAAATATCGGTAATTTCGTATAGTGCACGTTGTTCAGAACCGCGAACAAAACCCAAGAAAATCACTCGGTCAGAAATTCCCAGATCGGCCGATAATTCGATGATTTGATTTCGCTGATCACCTGAACTCGGCAGAAGTAATAGTAATCGTGGATTCTTTGACATCGCTAGGGCCATTGCTTCCAACAAGTAAGTGATACCTTTTTGAGCTGTTAAACGCACACCGCCCGGCGAAACAATAGTGTAACCGCGCTGTTTTAGTTCTTTAGCGTAAACATAGTCACTAGCATCGACCACGATGCTTTCCAAATCACTCGGTTCGAAAGAATTATGCACTACCTCAATTTTATCGGGCGGAATATCATATTCCTTAACGATAATATCTTTAGTTAATTGTGATACTGCTAAAATCCGATCAGCCATTACTAGACCTTGATATTCAATTTCGTGAATTAAGGGATTACCATAATGCCCACCAGCACGATCGAATTCCGTAGCATGAACGTGAACAACTAGCGGACAACCAGTGATCAATTTGGCTCGCATACCAGCTTCCATAGTTAACCAATCATGAGCATGAATAATATCAGGGCGCAGACGTCGGCGCGTGATTAACTTAGCCACCCGATCAGCGTAACGACGAGTGGCCGCGACGAAACCATCACCGTACTCTTTAGCGTGAACACAAGTTCGACTACGACACTTTGAACAAGTTCCAGAATAAGCTCCCATCGCCGTATATTCACCATTCTCGTTAATCAACGGTGGAATATTAGAAGCCGGAATAACGCTCATAAATCGCTCAGCGTCCTCATGTTTGGCCTTGTAGGGTAGGACAAACTGAATTTCAACACCACGGATGGCCAGAGCTTTTGCCATGTTATAACTAGCGACACCAAGACCCCCGCTGTAGTACGGCCATAGTTCCCAACCCAACATTAGTAATTTCATCTGTCTATCATTTACTCATTTTTAGTTAAAGCATGTCCATTATAAACGCTCTTTTTTCGTACGTAAAGTCTTGATTTTTTTCAAAAATATTGTTCGTAAATTTTACAACAGTATCAGTACCACGACCAACCAACCCACTTTCGCGATTTAATTACTTAACGGATGAAAACTGTTGTTAATAACACAACGTTACCAACTAAAGCATGTCGTTGGGAGTTCGTTCATAAACCTCCTGAATTTCGTGTTATTCTAATTCTAGCTTCTAATTCTAAATTCTGCTAAAATAGTACTGTACGGGCGTAGCTCAGTCCGGTAGAGCACAGGTCTCCAAAACCTGGTGTCGGGGGTTCAAATCCCTCCGCCCGTGCCATTAAGACGACTCTTTCATTTTGCGACGGCTTCGCCGTCCATTTTTTATTGGCCGCGCGCAGCGCGTACCAAAGATTTTCAGGGGGGGTTTGATTTACCATCGCCTTCGGCGATGACATTTTTATTTTTGAGCAACAGGTTCGAGCCATAGATTTCGCGCAGGTTCGAGCCAACAATTCTGGTCTTGCTGAACTCGGCGCAAGTTTTCCTCCAAATCGCGTTTCGTGCGCGAAATTTCCAACTTTTTCGCGAGGAAAGTTTGGCGGTCAATATCTTGATCGAGATAACTGCCAAGTAGCAACTTTTGGCGATTTTCGAGCGTCGAAATCTTATCTTTTAGTTCAGAAATAACAGATTCATTTTCGCAAGAATCTCGCGATTCAGCCGCCAAAAGTTCTTCGCGAAATCGCGAAACCAATTCTGCCGGTGGCGCAAACTCTCCTAATAATTCCAAAAGCTGCTTCTCAACTAATTCGGAGCGAACCGGCGAATTTTGGCAATCGCGCCGCTTGTGTGTACAGCGATAATAAACATAGCGATGAACGTTGCCGTTTTTCTGATGTTTGACTTTTTCTTTGGCGGTAATTGCGAGATCGCACGCGCTGCGCGCGGCCAATAAAAAATGGACGGCGAAGCCGTCGCAAAATGAAAGAGTCGTCTTAATGGCACAACTCCTACGAATTGCGCGAACCTATTTTAGTACAAAATGAGGTCGTTTGCGAAGTAGAGAAAAAGACGCGCCGCGTTCGCGAAAAG
>JGI24696J40584_12961658_pt1 | contig 29846 bp, 27 predicted proteins | sample TergutCo191P4_FD_40584 | JGI IMG/M metagenome (IMG submission 40584)
AACTGCATTCCTGCCATATTAAAAAGGTCATTCAAAGGCGGCACGGATTGCATCAAACCTGATAAAAAGTTTGCGGTGGAGGTTTTGCCATTGCTATTCGCGCTGTTTGGTCCATCCCACACGGTAATTTTGTCAATTTTGATATTCTTAATAGCTTCAACCTGAGTTTTTACCAATTCGGGCAGTTTATCGGAGATCATCATCAGTACAGCTTTTTCGGCGTCGTTGTTGGCGGCTTTTACAATTTCGCCAAAGCCTTCCGCCTGTTTGGTCAGTATTTCGTTGATCCCGCGCGCTTGCGCTTCCATTTTGGCAAAGATAGCATCAGCCTCTCCTTTGGCAATGCGTCGGGCAGTTTCAGCTTCTGCTTCAGCCGCAATAATCACCTTTTGTTTCTCAATCTCAGCGCTTACCACAATGTTGGCGGTTTGCGCGGCGCGTTCACGATCGGCGCGCACCAACTCCGCCTGACGTTCAGCCTGATAAGCTTCTTCAAGGGCTTTGGCGCTTTGCACTTTCTCAGCGGCAATGGCGCGGCGCATCGCTTCAGCCTCCCGTTCACGACGTTCGGCGTCGGAATTGGCGATAGAGACTTTGGCAACGTTTTCTCCCTGCACGGCAGTGGCGTTCGCATCGGCAGTGCGCACGCGGGTATCACGCTCCGTTTCAGCAATACGGATATCTTTATCTCGGTCTGCTTCTGCCTTGCCAATCTCCCCGAAACGGTTTTGTTCCGCCACACTTTTCTTAGCCTCGTTGATGGCTTTGGCAGCCGCCTCTTTCCCTAAGGCTTCAATATAGCCCGATTCGTCGCGGATGTCGGTAACATTCACGTTAATCAGTTTCAACCCGATTTTACGCAACTCCAACTCCACATTTTGACTTACGTTGATGAGAAATTTGTCCCTGTCGGCGTTAATCTCCTCAATATCCATGGTGGCGATAACCAAACGCAACTGCCCAAACAGAATATCTTTGGCAAGGTCTTGAATATTAGAAATAGACAGTCCCAACAGACGCTCTGCCGCATTGATCATATTCTCAGGGTCGGTGGAGATCCCCACGGTGAATCGGCAAGGCACATCCACACGGATGTTCTGTTTACTCAGCGCGTTAGTGAGGTTACACTCAATGGGAATGGGCGTCAAATTCAGGAAAGAATAGCTTTGGAATACAGGCCAGATAAACGCGGCGCCGCCATGAATACATTTGGCGGAACTCACCCCGCCTTCTTTGTTTTTGCCGGTTTTACCATAAACAACTAAAATGCGATCGGAAGGACAACGTTTGTAGCGCGATAGCACCGAAACAAACGCTACAAAAATGACAACTGCGAAAACGATGTAAAGAGTGATAAAATTCATAATGGATTAATGGGGGTTAATGATTTAAAGATTTAATGATTTAAAGATTTAATGATTTAATGTGAAGATTTATAGGTGGATAGGTGTAATTGCTGTATTTTTCTCTTAATTCCTAATTCCTAATTCTTAATTCCTAATTCTTAATTCTTCTCCACCCTCACTGTCAGCCCATCAACCACTCCCATAATTCGCACCATGCTGCCTGTGGGGAGTGTTTCTTCTGCATCTGATACTGCATCATACTCGCGTACTGCTTGTTGAACGCTTACCTGGATTTTTCCTTTCCCTTTGCCGGCGGCAGGAATGGGGAAATAAACGGTAGCTGTTTTACCAATTGCGCTATGGATGTCAATATTGCCGCTTTGAATGGCTTTGCTTAGCGCATACAAAAGCGCCATGACTATGGTAACCAGTACCAAACCAATAAATACACTAAGCAGGGTGAGCCACACCTTATTGGGAATCGCTTCGTAAAGCGAAATGCCTGTCCATGCAAAACCAAGGAAGAAGTTCACAAAATTTCGGAACGTAAAGAGTTGGAATGGCACTTGCGTGTCGGCGTCAATGTCGGCGTCGCCGGAAACATCTCCATGATCGCCCATGCCGAGAAAGGTCATAATCATTTGAATGACAAAGATAATACTCACAGGAATTGCAATGCTCCACATAATTTTAAGATACAAATCTAAAGATGTCCACCAAACTTCCATAAAACAAAAGAATTAATTAATGATTGGCGAAAATAGCAAAAAAAGATTCCCCACCACTTTCGTCATGAGGAACCTCAAACAAGATTTTTAGAAATCTTATGCAATACGCTCCTTATTGCTCATCTTAAAGAAATTTAATAGTTCATGAATAAAACGTTAATTGCATTTCGGCAAAAATATAGCTGTTTTATTTAATTGCAAGTAAAATGTATAGACAAATAATGTACATAGTAAAATTTTTATTTATCAATAAATCAATTGATTATATTGCTGTTTTCTTGTACTTCAATATACAGTATTATATACAACCTTATTTTTTTGAAGAAAAGATTGTACCAATTTATGCAATTCTACATACTCCACCTTAATAAATTCTATTTTTGCGCTACTACTTAACTTATAGATTATGATACGCACACGCCTTATTTTCGCTACCCTCTTTTTGTTATTACTTTTTTTTACTTTTTCCAAAGTAAATGCACAACGTGCAACCTTCGATTCTTTAGTCAATGAAGTCAATAAGATGGCAATTTTCAACAGAACAAAATCGCTTGAAATCTTAAAAAAGATGTATGAGAATACAGCTAACGCTCCCGACAGCGCCTTGCTCCTTGCCCATTGCCTTTATGAACATTCCACATTCAATTTTCGTCAGGGCATTGTGGATACACTCTTAACGAGTCAAATACAAAACAGGCTGGGTTGCAAAGGATTGTCTCAGTTAGAACATGCTTTATTACAATCTGCCTTGGGTACAAGCCTCATGTCAGAAAAAGGCTATGCAGATGCTTTTCCACTTCACTTTCAAGCGCTTGAGACTTTTAAACAGATTAAATACAATGATTTTATTGCCAAAATGCTCAACTCTTTGGGCAATATTTGCTACTATTTTGATTTGCACAGTTTGGCAGAAAACTATTATTCAGAAGCAATTACATACACTTCTCTGCAATATTTCGACCATTATTATATAAAAATAAATATTTTTAGAGTACAATCCATATTGGGCAACAAAGCAGCTATTGATTCATTATGCGCTATGTCTGAAATACTTAAACGAGAAAATTTTGAAGAACTCTTGCCCGTACTCTATCTCAATATTGGTGTTTCTCTTTTTGAAACAGATCCAGACGGTGCATTTATCTACCTTAATAAAATGCAATCCTTAAATTTTGAAAACCCTAAGTGGCGTTCTGTACTTCACTCTTTTATAGGATCTTACTATTCACTGAAAGCAGATTATACGAATGCGTTACACTACTATTTTAAAGCATTGGAAGTGATGGAAGCCAATAATGATTTTTATAGTTTAACGAGCTTGTACTATCATATCTCTTATGTTTATGAACAGCAACAACAATATGAAAAGGCGTTGTTTTATTCCAAAAAAAGTAAATCTCTAATGCTACACCTTCGTTCCAATTTAGTGGCGATTGAAACCTACCAAAAATATGTAAACACTTTTTTAGAAGCATCTAAAAATGAGTTGATCATTGCAGAACAAACTATTAAATTAAAAAACAAGCAAGAAATACTCATTGTCTTCATATCGGTTTCTTCCCTGTTGCTCATATTATTAATCCTTATTTATACACATAAGCAAAACCAGCTTAAAATTAGTGAGAACCGTGAGTTAACAGCCAAATTGGAGCATGAGAAAAGGGTACAGCAATACGAAAAGAGGCAACGAAAATTAGAAAAGGAAAAACAAAGAGAGGTGATTGATGCAAAAACGAGAGAACTAACTTCATACTCCATGTTAGTATCGAATAAAAATGTGATTCTAAAGCAAATCACAGATTTATCTACTCAAATATTAGAAGATAAAGAAAACAGTAGTAAGATGGCAAAAAAAATTAACGACATCATTCAAAGCAATTTAGATATTGACGAAGAATGGGAAAATTTTAAAATGCACTTTGATAATGTGCATCCTCTTTTTTTTGAAAAACTCAAGCATACTTGTGTCAATTTGACCGAAGAAAACTTGAGAATGTGCGCCTATATAAAAATGCGTTTAACCAACAAGCAAATATCACAACTCTTACATGTTGTTCCCAATACCATTATTACCAGTCGCTATCGCCTCAAGAAGAAATTGCAGCTTGCCGACGATGAGGATTTGGATTGTTTTATGGCGGGATTGTGAGAAGGTTTCAATAAAAATAATGTAAATAATTTATTTATAGCAAAATAAATTTCTTTCATTGTACATCCATTGTCTATACTTATTTCACTGGTTCTATGCTGTGTTCTGTTATTTTTGCAGCCAATTTTAATTAGAAATTTTCTATTATTAATAGATAATTTTTTTTTTGGTTTAATTTTTTTTGTGAGGGCTATTTGAAAAAGTAGCCCTTACCTGTTTTTTCTTTATTTCGCGCTCAAAAAAATTTTTTTCACCCAATGAATAACCTCCTCAAAATAATCCTCAACATCCTAATTTTCACCATTATCGTTGGATTTGGATATTACATGTTTAATTCTATTTAAGCTGATAGAAAAACAGTGCAATGTGATGATGTACAGGAGGAATGTGTGTTTCTTTCTCCATATCAAAAAATATATGGTTTTGAGGTTGATTCCGATATTCAATGTTTTGATATTTACATTGATATGCTTTATATTGTATTAGACGGTAACGTTTCCATCTTTGATTTAACAGGCAAATATGTAAACCATTTTGCAATAGAAGCAGAGGTACGTGATATTGTTGTAGAAAATGAGATGATTTACTTGCTCTATCCCACAAGTATAGTCTTGTATAATTTTGAGGGAGATAGAAAAGAAACGTGGGAAGCTTGTAGCGAGAATACGTTTACCCTGAACAAAAACTCTTCATCCCCAATGAAGCCTTGTGGGCATACATTGATATCGCCATGCTCCTTCTCTTGATGAGTTTTGTTGCATGGGCAGTTTTGAAAAAGCAAGTGCGTGTACCCGTGATGCTTACATCGGTTATTTCGGTAGTATACTTTGGATTTTTTCGGCATAGGTGCGTGTGTAGCATCGGTGCGATACAAAATGTGGCGCAAGTGTTGGCAAATCATGGACCTACCATTCCGTTGTATGTTTTGTTACTGTTTCTGCTACCCATTATCTTTACACTGCTTTTTGGCAGGGTGTTTTGCGCCGGCGTGTGCCCGCTGGGTGCTTTGCAAGAGTTGGTGAATGTAAAAAACTATAAACTGTCTAATGCACTAACTGGAACATATCTGTTTGGGAAAAATCCACAGGTATAACCTTCGTTGATTCTACCACAATCAAAGTTTGCGCCAACAAACGTATCAAGCGAAACAAAGTCTTTTTTGGGTGCCTGATAAAAAACACTGATCTTAATGGAATCAATGAAAGTAATTTAGGTGCATGCTTTTTATGCTATTTTTGCCGATTAATAAATATTCCCTGTGGCAAAATTGGCAATTGTAATTTTAAATTGGAATGGGCAAAAGTTTTTAGCTCAATTTTTGCCCATTCTTATAAAATTTGCACCTGAATATACAGAAGTTATCATCGCTGATAACGCTTCCACAGACAACTCCATTGCGTTTTTAAAAACTAATTTTCCATTCATAAGGATTATTCAAAATAACGAAAACGGCGGCTTTTCAAAAGGCTATAATGAGGCTTTGCGGCTAATAGATGCCAAGTATTATTGTTTGCTCAATTCTGATGTTGAAGTAACCGAAAACTGGGTAACGCCTATCATTTCTTTGCTGGATAGCCATCCTGAAGTGGCTGTTGTTCAACCAAAGTTATTGTCTTATAATGATAAAAAGAAATTTGAATACGCCGGCGCCTCAGGAGGTTTTATCGATCATCTTGGCTATCCTTTTTGTAGGGGCAGGGTATTTGAATCGTTGGAAAGCGATAACGGACAATATGATGACCCCATAGAAGTGTTTTGGGCTACCGGCGCCGCGTTATTTGTACGAAGCGCCGTATTTCACGCCCTAAACGGCTTGGACGAACTCTTTTTCGCACACATGGAAGAGATCGATTTTTGCTGGCGAGTGAAAAACTTAGGCTATAAAGTTATGGTTGAACCCAAGTCGGTGGTTTATCATGTGGGGGGCGGCACTTTGCCAAAGAACAGTGCAAAAAAAACTTACCTCAACTTTCGAAACAATATGTTTCTATTACTCAAAAATTTACCGAAAAAAAAACTCCTTCCTGTTTTCCTTTTACGGTTCCCTTTGGATAATATTGCCGCTATTTTCTTTTTATTGCAAGGACACTGGAGAGATACGGTTGCCGTATATCGCGCACAACTCTCTTTCTTGAAGCATTTTAGCCGAATCAAACAAAAAAGAACACCTATTAACGAAGAAGTTTTCAACCAAACTTTTCGAAAATCTATTGTTTTTGAGCACTATATAAAGAAAAAAACTCGATTCAACGGTAAAACGTTGGATAATTAACAATTAATAAAACAATAAAATATGCTGACATTTATAACATTTTATCACATTTTTTTGTACGCCATGTTAGCTTTGGCGGCAGTGGTCTTTATTGCATTACAGTTCGTTACGGTTGCATACGGGATGACTTTCAACAACCGCTGGGGAATCTCAATCAGCAGTAAATTAGGATGGTGGCTCATGGAAACACCTGTTTTTGTTGCCATGCTCATTATTTACGGACTTTCTCTGGATCACGGCATTAAGCCTTTTAATGTAGTTACTTCTTTTATTCTTTTGTTATTCCTGCTGCACTACGGGCAACGTTGTTTTGTGTTTCCACTACTCATGAAAGGAGACAGCAAAATGCCGCTTTCAGTTATCTTTTCCGGCATATTTTTCAATCTGTGCAATGCCTTTATGCAAGGGTGCTGGCTCTTTATTGTTTCGCCCATTAAAATGTATGAATTGAGTTGGTTCTGGTCGCCCCAATTTATTGTCGGAACCGCCATCTTCTTTTTTGGAATGACTGTAAACATGCACTCAGACAGGATTATACGCAGGTTAAGGAAATCGAAAACAGACAATAATTATTATCTTCCTAAAGGTTTTTTATTTGAAAGAATTAACTCATCAAATTATTTTGGTGAATTATTGGAATGGTTAGGTTTTGCCATTTTAACATGGTCGTTTGCTGGAGTTGTGTTTTTCTGTTGGGCATTTGCCAATTTGGTGCCCCGCGCAAAAGCTGTCTATTGTCGTTATTATCAATTTTTTGGAGAAGATTTCACCAAACTTAACCGTTGGAAAATATTTCCATATATATACTAATTTTCTCAAATGCAAGCATCTATAATTCGATATTTCCTTATTCTTCTATTTATAGCAAATAGTGCAACCACACTTGCTCAATATCATGCCGTGCACGAAATAGACTCTGTAATGGACCTATCGCCCTATTATTTGCCGACTTCTTATTCTAATATACAATTTATTGAATTTGAGCATCTCACATTCAAACCTGTAGATACAAGCATGATCTCTACGCACTTGTTTGATCCTTTACTTAAACCGGAAGGTATATATCAAAATTTGGGACTTAATGGGCAGGCGCATCAATCCATTGTCTTTGATTATCAAAGAGAAATGGGGTTTGTTTATCAACAACTTCCTTACCCGCTTTACTTTAAAAAGCAATCGGATTTGAGTTTTCCCAAGCTTAAAACTACTTATTCAAGAGTAGCTTACACAATTACATTACCCAACCTGAATGAACTTTTTGCCGATTTTTCGCAATATGTAAAAGGGGTTACCATCGATTTTAATTTCTATGCCTTTAGTAAGGGCTCGTTTAACAATCAAATCAGTCGAAACATTTGCACAGATTTTCTGTTACACTACGAAACTCCGTCTTCTATTTATGGATTTAAAACCAGCTTTATTCTCAACCATTTGAATAGTGATGATTCTGGAGGTTTGAAAGATTTGGATGCCTATAAAAATGGAGCTGACCTACCCGCTATTTATAATCCTAAAGCAAGGTCAAGAATAATGGCTTTTGATATTAACCTTCAAAATTATGTCAACATAATAAACAAGGATAAGAAATATTTTGGAACTTTTACCTACGACTTTCAACTCACGCATAACACAATCAATTATAGCGATACAGAACCTGATAGCGTTTATTATCCTCATTTTGATGGTGATATTTCAAATGATTCTACACGATTGCTTTCCGTTAAAAATGTGTTACAATGGAGCAATTTTAAACCTTTTAAAGAACTGATTGACAAGAAGAACTTCTTTCATATCGCTGGCGGGGCATTGCACGATTACAGTGAACTCAAATATTCGAGCAATCATTTCAATTCTTTGTATTTGTTTGCCAGAACGCACATTCGATTATTTCATGTCTTGGATATTACCGGTAAAATCTCTTATTCAGTGTATGGATATACCCAAAATGATCTATTGGCAAATGCAGGAATTTCGTGGGCAATTAATCGGGAAAAAGAGCATGTCATTGGCTTCAATGCCAGTTTTTTTCACAATACACCCGAATATGTTTTACAACATGTAAGGAGCAACTATTTTCAATGGGACACCACTTTCTTAAAGCAAGATGTGGTGCAACTTAAAGCGTTTTGGAATTATGAAAAATACAAGATTTCGGCAAGTTACTTTTTTATAAACAATTGGGCGTATCTTTCGGAACAATGGCATCCCATTCAACACGAGAAGAGTGGAAATTTACTTCAACTTTCTGCTTTTGTCCCTTTTCGATATAAGAATTTTGGAACAACAGCAAACCTGAATTTGCAGCACTGCACCAATGATGTTATTAAAGTTCCTCTATTTGCCGGAAAACTATCTGTTTTTTACATCTTTGAGCTATTAAAGAAGCGATTAAAAATTCAAGTAGGAACAGATTTAATGTACAATACGACTTATGCCGCTGACGGCTATTTGCCTGTTTTACACAAGTTTTATTATCAAAATTCACAAAATATTGGTGATTTTGTTTTTTGGGATGCTAATGTAACCGTCCAGATTGATAGAATCAATTTCTTCTTTCGCATTGCCAACCTGCTACCGCCATTCATGCACTACCGAAATTTTACAACCCCAAATTTTCCTACAGACAAATACAATATAAGTATTGGAATTACTTGGAGATTTTTTGACTAAGTATCTCTAAATAGTTTTTTTGAAAGTCTTTCTAATTAAACAAAAAGTGCGAAGAGATTGAAGTTCCATCCATTACACTTGCAATTACATCTGATAACAGATGACTTACTGTAACGATGGCAACTTTCTTTGATTCTTTTCTAAAAGGGATTGAATCGGTTAATATCAATTTGTCAATGATGGAATCTTCGATGTTTTGCAATCCGTTTCCGGAAAGCAGTCCGTGCGAGCACATTGCCATAACCGACTTGGCGCCGTTTTCTTTCAACTTGTTAGCGGCTTTAATCAAAGTGCCGCCTGTATCAATAATGTCATCTACAATAATGCAGTTTTTTCCTTTTACATCTCCGATAATCTGCAAATTAGAAACTTCATTTTGTTTCTCACGCTGTTTAAAGCCTATAGCCAAATCGCAATCTAATGCTTTTGCGTAGGTAGAGGCTCTTTTTGTTCCGCCTGTATCTGGAGAAACAATACATAAGTTGTCTAATTTCAAACTTTGAATATAAGGATAAAAAACATTGGAGGAATACATATGGTCAACAGGAATCTCAAAGAACCCCTGAATTTGGTCGGCATGTAAATCCATTGCAATAACACGGTCAACACCTGCAGCAATCAACAAATTTGCCATTAATTTTGCACCGATTGAGGTGCGAGGTCTATCCTTTCGGTCTTGTCGCGCATAACCAAAATAGGGTATTACGGCAATAATTTTATAGGCGGATGCCCGTTTGGCAGCATCTATTAAGATTAACAGTTCAATCCAGTTTTCTGCCGGAGCAAAAGTAGGTTGAATAATAAAAACATACTTACCCCTAATCGTTTCATTATAATAGGCTTGGATTTCGCCATCTCGAAATTGGGCAATTTCTACTTCCAATAAAGGCATGTTTAAATTATGGGCAATTTTTTTTGCCAATTCCGGATTCGCTCGACCCGTTACAATTGCAGAAGTTCTTCCTTGCATAAAGTATTGATTATTATATGGTTAATGAATTTCAACAAGCAGACGCAAAAGTATAAGAAATTTTAAAATATTCCAGATGGAGAAAAAAAAATTGAGGGCTTCAAAAAAAATATTATTTCGCAAAAAAATAACATGCTCAAGTTTATCTATAAAAATATCACTTTTCAATGGTTTGTTTTTTTAGGGTTGCTGGGGTTTTCCATATATCAAATTGTTACACAAACACAGTTGGAAAATCAGGAGGGTAGTGTTTTTTTCTATATCAATTTTGTATATTTCTTTTCACAACATCAATTCTTTGGAAAAGGAATTATTATAGTGGTTTTATTGCTTCAACTCTTGCTTTTACAGTATTACTACAGTGAAAATGAATACTCTACAAAAAATTCTCTATTACCAGGATGCTTTTATCTTTCTATTTTATTGCTAACAAAGTCATTAATTACTATTTCTCCTTTCTTTTTTACACTATTCTTTTTTTTAATAATTATATGTATTGATTTTACGGAAAACACTGTTAAAATAAAAAACAATCTTTTTTGGGTGGGTATGCTTATAGCATTAGCTACATGCATTGATATCAGTGCTCTTATCTTACTTGTTTTATTGATGGCGACACTTATCATTAATCAATTTTCAAGAATAAAAGAGTTTGGTGTTTTATTTTTTGGGTTTGCTTTGATCTATTTCTACTTCTTTTCCTATCATTTTTTTGTTGATAATTTAGAAAATTGGTTGTCGTCATTTACACAAATTAAAATACTGGGCATATTGAAAAGCAAAATTCCAAACCTAACGTTATCAATCATTTCGTTGCTTGTCTTGGCTATCATTTATTTATTTCTTATAGTGAAATTCAAATTGTTGAGTGAGTCTAAAGTAGTTATTCAACGTAAAAGGATTATCACCTTAAACACAAGAGCATTTTTAATCATAGCTTGCATATTTCTTTCCGGTTCTACGTATCCATTTTTTTTAGGGTATCTGTTCATTCATATCTCAATCTATATGGCGATGTTGGCTCAAGAAAAAAGCCCATTATATATTGTTAATGAATTGATTACAATTACAATTTTAATAGCTTTATGGCTTTGCAATCTCACTTTTCCGATTCTTACACAATAGAAGCAGGCTGCGATGAAGCAGGAAGAGGCTGTTTGGCAGGTCCTCTTTTTGCCGCAGCTGTTATTTTGCCTTTCGATTATTTTAATGAACAACTCAACGATTCAAAGCAACTGAGTTGCACACAACGCGAAACGCTTCGGGAAATTATTATGAAAGATGCTATTGCCTATTCTGTCGTTTCCATTTCTGAAGTTGTTATTGATGAAATCAACATCTTAAATGCCTCTTTTCGAGGGATGAATTCTGCCGTAAAGGAATTAAATATCAAACCGGAATTGTTGCTCATTGACGGCAACCGTTTTAAGAATGAGACTGAGTTTCCCTTTCATTGCATTGTTCAAGGCGATGCTCAATATATGTCTATTGCTGCCGCCTCTATCCTTGCTAAAACTTTCCGTGATGATTTAATGAAGCAATTAGATGTTGAATTTCCGGTGTATGGCTGGAAGCATAATAAAGGATACCCGACTTCGGCGCACAAGGAAGCGCTACTTCAATACGGCAGAAGCCCCTACCACCGAAAAACATTTCAGGTGAAGGGGCAACTGAAGTTAGCGTTTTAAAAATCAATTTCCACAGTTTTTTTCTTCACCTATCTCGCCAGCCCTTAAAAAAATTTATTTTTGCCGACTGTTTGTAAAATATACTGAATATTCATTTGTATAAATGTATAACTTTTAACTATTAACTATTAAATATTATGAATTCCAACGAATTTCCTGAAGCCTTTGAAGCCGAAACCGTTCAATCAGAACCTGAAACAAAATCCTCCTCCCATTCTGTTGTGGAAAGAAAATTATGCAATTTTATCGCTTTTGGCGTGCTGTTTGTTGCAGTGGCAGTCCTTTATGTATTGCACTTCACCGCGCCGAAAACCCCCGTTTTTACACCTAAAGAGATCGTGGGAACACCCGGCTCTGGCGAAATTGTTTATGTGAATTTAGATACTGTTAATGCCCATTATGAATTAGTATCTATTTTAACCGGCGATATACAGGCTGAAATGGCTAAACAAGAAGCGATCTTCGCCAACAGAGAAAATGCTTTCCAAAGAAAATACAAACAGTTTCAAGATAATATGAATGCAGGCATCTTAACCCAGGTGCAAGCAGAAAATGCGCAAACACAACTGATGCAGGAATATCAACTATTGGAAGACGACAAGGAACGTATCTTTAATAATCTGCAAACCCGACAAACAGAAGCGCTTTTACAAATCTACGACTCCCTTCAGGCTGCCGTAAAACGAATCAATATAGAAAGAAATGCCTCTTTTATAATTACTTATCAAACTCAAAGCCCCTTTTTGTTGACTGCAGACCCCACAAAAGAGATCACGGATCATGTTCTGTTTGAATTAAATCGTTCTTATAAAAAATAGTGTAATTTCGCGGCTTCAAATTTTTAACCTTAATACACTTATGAAAAAATCAAAATTAGAAGAAAAGAAAGAACAAGGACAACACCAACACGAAAGTTTGGTTGTACGTATTTTCGGTTTTTTTAACCAATACAACAAAATTATTTACGGAGTAGCCATTGGACTCCTTCTTATTGTTTGCGCACTTTTGGCTTTTAATAAATTTTATCTGACCCCACAATCCGAAAAAGCATCCGCCATGATGAGCGCCCCCTTGGACGCCATGATGAAGGCTGACTCATTGTCTTTGATGGTTGCTTTGGAAGGCGACGATGAAAACGAAGGGTTTTTAACAATCGCTTCTTCATTCAGTTTAACAAGCACGGCAAATACGGCAAAATATTTCGCAGGATTGTGCTACTTGAAACTTGGAGATAAAGAAGAAGCTTTAAACTATCTGTTGAAATTTAAAAAGAAAGACGATATTTACTGGTATGGCGCTCAAGGCATGATTAGCGACCTGTATGATGACCAAGGAGAAATTGCTATGGCTATTAAATATTGTAAAAAAGCTACCGAAAGCAAAGACCCTTATTTAGCTCCTGTTAACCTGTTTAAATTAGGACAACTCTATGAAAGAGAAGGTAATTGGGGAAAAGCTGCAGCAGCCTATCAAACAATAAAAAATCAATTCTATGCTGAATATCAAAAAATGAACATAGATAAATTCTTGGAAAGAGCGCTTATTAATAATAAATAATGAAAAAACAAAACCTTTCCCAACACGGCAATATTCCCGTATTAAAGAATAAATATGTTAAAATAGGAATTGTTGTAAGTGATTGGAATGAAACTATAACCAACGCACTCAAAGAGGGTGCGTTGGCTTGTTTAAAGGAATCGGGTATTGATGACCAACAGATTGTTATTCATAATGTTCCAGGCAGTTTTGAACTCCCCTTTGCCGCTTCTATGTTGATAGACGCCCACGATGATATTGATGCCGTGATCTGTTTGGGATGTGTGATTCAAGGAGAAACACGTCATTTTGAATTTATCTCGCAAGCGGTGGCAAATGGTATTATGCGCATTTCTTTAGATTATAATGTTCCCGTTATTTTTGGGGTGCTAACCTGCGATACCATGGAGCAAGCGCAAGAACGAGCAGGAGGAAAACACGGCAACAAGGGCGTGGAAGCTGCCTATACCTGTTTGAAAATGTTGGAACTTCAACAAAAAATCTTTTAGTTTTATGGCTATGCGTGTGGTTTTTATGGGTACCCCCGACTTTGCAGTGTCCTCCTTAGATACCCTATATCACTCTGAACATGAGGTTGTTGGAGTAGTAACTACGCCCGACAAACCTGCCGGTAGAGGTTTGCAATTACAATTCTCCGAGGTAAAGAAATATGCCCTACAAAAAGGGATTCCGCTATTGCAACCGGTAAAACTACGTGATCCTGAGTTTCTTGAAGCATTAAAACAATGGCGTGCTGATATCTTTGTGGTGGTGGCATTCAGGATGTTGCCCAGTGAAGTGTATGCGCTTCCGCCCCATGGAACTTTTAATGTACACGCTTCATTGCTGCCGCAATACCGAGGGGCAGCCCCTATTCACAGGGCAATAATGAATGGCGAAACACAAACAGGTATTACCACTTTCTTTCTTAATAAGGAGATGGATTGCGGGGATATCATCCTGCAACGCAAAACCGATATTTTTCCCGATGAAACCACAGGCGAACTCTACGACCGTTTAAAAGTGATGGGTGCCGCTGCGGCTTTGGAAACCCTGTTGCTTGTTGAAAAAGGTGGTTTTGTTCCGTTGCCCCAGATGTGCAGGGCAGACACTGAAATTAAACTTGCTCCCAAAATCCACAAAGAGGATACGGTAATTGACTGGAATCTTCCTGCAAAAGATATTATCAATAAAATCAGAGGACTTTCTCCCTATCCTGGAGCGCTTACTGTTTTGAAAAAAAAGGATGGCGCCGCTATTGTCCTAAAGATTTTTAAAGCAGCTATTACCTCTGAGAGAACAAAGGGAAATTCCGGTGAAATTGACACGGATGACAAGAATTTTTTCCATATTTCTTCCAAAGATTGCAAAATCTCAATACTAAATTTGCAATTTGAGGGAAAAAAAAGGATTGATACAACTTCTTTTTTACAAGGTAATCGTATATCAATTTATACTATATAATTATAATAGTATAAATATTTTTAGAAAAATTACTGTTTTAATTAACAATTTTGAGATTTTATTAACAAATGAATGATTTGTATTCTTTATAATAAAAAAATAAGAAAATAATTTAGATTTGCAAAGTTTTTAAAAATATTATTAATCATTAAAAAAAATCTATTATGAACAAAGCAGAATTAATTACCGCTATGGCTGAAACAGCCGGCATGACCAAAGTAGATGCTAAAGCTGCATTAGAAGCATTTGTATGTGCAACCTCAACCGCTTTGGCACAAGGCGACAAATTGTCACTTATTGGATTTGGCACATTCTCCGTAACAAGCCGTCCAGCAAGAAAAGGAAGAAACCCAAGAACAAAGAAAGAGATCATGATTCCTGCCAAGAAAGTTGTTAAATTTAAAGCAGGTGCCGAGTTGGCTGCAAAAGTTTAGTTAGCTTCTTCTTTAAAATCCTTATTTTAGGCGTTAATAATTTAGAAAATAGATTATTAACGCCTAATTAGCCTATACCTCTTTCCCGGAATTGCTTCAATAATGCCATTGAGCTCTAATCCTAATAATAAAGAAGCAATTTTTGAAGGCGTAAAAGAAGTGTTAAATGTTATTATTTCGTCAATATGAGGTTCTTTCAGATTGTTTATGATAGATACAATCGCTTCTTCATCTTCGTTTAAATCATAAAACATTTGTGTTTGAATTGGTGTTGGTTTTTCTTCATTCCAGCCCATCATTTCAATAATATCTTCTCCTGAAGTAACCAATGCGGCTAAATTCTGGCGGATCAACTCGTGGCATCCTTCTTGAGAAGGCGAGAAAACGGATCCCGGAATAGCAAACACATCGCGTTGATAAGAGTGTGCAATACAGGCTGTTATGATACTCCCCCCGCGTTTGCCCGTTTCAACTACTAACAAAGCATCTGCCATTCCTGCAATAATGCGGTTTCGTCTGGGGAAATTTTGCCGGTCGGGTAGGGTGTAGTATGAATACTCTGAGACTAATGTACTTCCAGAATCGGTCATTTTTTTGGCTAATTTTTTATTTGAAGCAGGGTAAATATTTCCAAACCCTGCGCCCATTACGCCCACAGTATGCAATTTGTAGTCTAAGGCGGCTTCGTGAGCAAATGTGTCAATACCATTAGCTAAACCACTGATAATAGAGATGTTTTGCGCAGATAAATCGGCAATTACACGCCGCACTAAATCTTTTCCATAGGAAGTGGCATTTCGAGTACCCACAATAGCCAACGATTTCTCTATATTGAACCGGTTAGCGCCCTTATAGGCAAACATATAGGGTGCATCATTGCAGCGCAGCAAGCGTTTTGGGTAATCACTATCCATGAAAAAACAGTGCGAAATATTCTCTTTTTCCGCTATATTTATTTCATGATCTACTGCTTTTTCAATTTCGGATGTGAGCGCCGGCGCTTGAAAAAACGCACGTGAAGTCTTCATTTTTCTGCGAACAGAATTAAAATCAAGAAATAAAGCGGAAGCAGTTCCTGAAACTTGTAAAAGTTTCTTTATTAAGGCATTACCATATCCTTTTTGATGCGAGAGGGCGAGTTTGTAAAAGAGTTCGGGAAGCATGTTGTAGTAAAAAATTAGGGGGCAAAGATAGATAATTCCGGATAAATACTCAAGCCATTTGGGTATTTTCGTCTGAAAAAACAAAATCAATAAACTCCATATCTACAGTTGCATTGAGGGCAGGGGTATTCACGTTGGAGGTTTGATTTGCTAAACACTGTTGCAAGTCACCTTTTTTTAAATTCATTTTTTGAGCCTTAAAAAGCGGAGTTAAGCCACCTTCTGCAATAATTTTTAGTCCTACTTCCTTTTCATGTATGCACGAAAAATGGAACGAGGCATCGGCGATATCAATTTTTGGCGCATTAATGTTTGCATTTGCTTTCAAAACAATTTCACTGTTAGCGCTATTGGAAATAAGTATGGTAGCGCTTTCGGCTTTTGCCAATTCTGTAACCACGCACCATTCTTTTTTCCATTTTTGTTGATGATACAACTTGATAATGTCAGCTTCAAGCTGTATTTTATTTGAAATAGAAGGGAAGGTAACATCCTTAGCCTTGAGCACAACAGCATTTTTTTTTGAAAAGTTCACTATCACGCCGGCATCGGCGTTTCCCAACCCGCTACTGGGGAGGACAGTGCCTGCCAACTTTTGAGTGGTTGTTGAACCCCGTTCAGAGCTATACTCTAACTGACCCGTAGCACTCTCTTGCGAAATTTGAAAGTCAATATCCAAATCTTTCAAATTACCTTTTTTGTTAAAACCTCCGTCATGGTCAAATACGCCAATATCGCCAAGACTTAAATGACTGCCAGGTAACCATGTGGCATTGTATCCGCCAAACCTTTTTTTAATCTCTTTAATGTACTGTTTATTTACTGCCATAGCTTTTAATTTATAATTGTTAATAATTCCCAATTCCCAATTCCCAATTCCCAATTCCTAATTCCTAATTCCTAATTCTTAATTCCTAATTGCTTTCCTCTTCAGCCGTTTCTTCTCCTTTTTTTTCAGATTGTTTATGATTATTAGAGTCGTCAAAATGTTTACACAAAGATTCTTGAAGCGAATTTGCCACCTCTTCCAACCTTTTACTTTTCTCAAACACATTACTTGCGTTACTTCCCAGCATTTCAATTTGTTTAAAATAGCTAAAATAACAGAGTTGAATATGAACCATTTGTCTTGCTGTTTTGCCAATTGAAGCTACAGGGGCTGTAAGTAACGAAGCAATTACGCCGGCTAATCCAAGACCTCCAAGCCCTAAAAAAGCGAGATTGTTTTCTATCCAAAATCCCACAAAAGAAGCTGAAATAAAAAGAATTCCAAAAATTATGATTGCTAAATTCGCCTTTTTGAAGGTATTAATTGATTTATCTGCGCCTTCCAACGTTTTTTGCATAACTACCGGCAGGGCTTCTTCGCTTACGCCCGGAATAAGATTTTTAATGGGCTCTATGTTGGCATCTTTCCCCTGTTCTGAACTTAATTTGATGGCTTCATTAAACAACGCTGTTATTTTTTGCATCTTTTCTTCATCAGATAAATTAACAGATTTTAGGATATCATTTCGTTGATTTTCCAAGATTTTTTCTTTTCTATAACGAAACATGGAGAGGCTCATTCGTTTAATCTCTTCATTCAAATCCGGGAGTGAGCCATCGATTGCTACTCTGCAATATCTTTTAAAACTACTTTTCCATTCATTGGGTACTTCTTTAAAGTATTTTAGTTGTTCGCTTGAGCCTAAAATACAAACGGGCATCTCCTTTTCCCTTTCTTTTCCTCTTTTTCTGATCTCTTCAATGATTTCAATTCCTTTTGCAATGCCATAGCTAAAGATGTTTATTACCAATGCATTAATAGCTCCTTCATCAATCCTTTTGAATAATTTATTTTTATCTTCAACAATCTCAACGCTTTCCACAGTCTCTTTTTGAGAATAGAAATAAATTTCAACGAGTTCTTCAACACTCTTTTCCGGTTCCATTAAACCGATTTTCAGTTTTGTTTTTAAATTTTCCATAAGGGGTGGGGTTGAATTTGTTTATAAGGGGATTTTTAAGAATTTATTGTAAATCAAGTTCAAATATTAATATTGGATTCTCTATTTTAGAAGGGGACAATAATTTCCCCTAAAAAAATGCAAAATAATGGAAACAATGATACTAAAAACAGCAATAGCAGTAGCCAGAATAATTTGTAATTTCATAAATTTCGTCTCTTTTTCATGCCTTCTTTGCTCAATAGTTTTATAACCGTTTTTTTGGTAATCTATAAGATGTTCTGTAGCAAAAATGCCACTTCTATTATTGTCAAAAATGAATTGTTTAATTTTTGAGTCATTGATTTCTTGGTAATCAATTCTATTAGAGAAGTCTACTTCTGATGTGTCTTCCAAGTCATTTTCACAAAAATATTCAACAAAAGAGACAAAATTCATTTTTTCTAAATATTCTATAAATGAGATGGTCTGTACAATTGGAACAACATTTTCAATAATAGAACATGTATTATCATTTTCTGAGTCTTTGTCGTATTTTCTTTTAACCCAAATTTTTTTTTTCTTTACATTATATTTTATTCTTTTAGATAAAATTCGTTCAAGCATATAAATAATATTATTTTCCAAACCGTCCTCTGGTTGAGAATATTTTACTATATAATTGACAATTTCTTTTTCTAATTTATTAAGAGTTCTCATAATTATATTTTCATATTACGAAAATCATCATACAATTCTTCAATTTTTTCAGATAGAAAATTTTCATAAAAAATATTTCCATTTTTCATACGAATAAATTTTTCTTTTACACAAATTTCTCCAATATTAGACTTATTAAAGAAACAATCATTTTCCATATCAAAAAACGATGCAAGTTCATTTTTGAAACCATCAATGGATTTTATAGAAGATACAATATTACCATTTACTATATAGAACGTTGTATTGTATTCTTTCTTAGGGATTGGGATTAATCTAGGTGTCTTTTTACACATGTCTATATTACCTATATTTTCAATAAGGAGTCTCCTACCGGATATTGGAATTACAATTTTATCTCCAGAAGACGACAAATTGGAGCAGTAATATTCTATAGCATCTCTCATTTCATTTTCATAGTCACTATTTTTACATATATACTGTATTGACAAAGTATTACTAAATGCGGTTTTTTCATACCTAAATGCTTCATTGCAACATTTTTCAAAACTTCCTCCTGCAAAAATTATCACATGAAAATTCTTATATTCAGCTTTATTCAATGCTATAAGACCATCTCTATCTCCACCATCATCTAGTTTTAAGTCTAGAAAAACTAAATTAGGTTTTTCTGTATTAATCAACTTTACTGCATCATCAATACATGCCGCAGGATTCCCTATAATTTTTATTTGAGGAAAATTTTTTATGGCTTTCCTTAAAATCTTGACAGATGCTTGATTGTCTTCAATAATAATTGCTCTAATCATAATGTTTTTTTTATGATAATAAAATTTTTACTATAACTTTAGTCCCTTTGGAGACTTCTCCATTTTTTAAATCAATTATTTGTACAGGATATTGTATTTTAGGATATAAATGTCTTAAAAGATCTATTGTGGAACTTATTCCAACGGAAGTATTATTATTTTCAGGAGGTGCTCCCAAATTTCTCTCATTTTCTTCTCTTTTTCTTTTTTTCTCCTCTGCCGCCTCTCTCCCTTGCCCATTATCAGTTATTGTGCATTCTAAAACGCTTCCTAAATCAGTATCTTCAGTCACTTCATAATTAATAGTAATTTTTCCTTTTTCTATTTTTTCTCTGATAGGTTTTATTCCATGACGTATTGAATTTTCGACAAATGGTTGCAATATCAAGGGTGGAATTTTTTTTTCCATTAAATTAGTATCACAATGATATTCAAACTCAATAGTTGGATATAATACATTATTCATACTTATAAATTTCTCCAAAAATTGAATATCTTCTTTTATGGGAATCCCTTCTTTCTTTTTTGAGGCATCTACAAGATATTCAAATAATTCTTCAAATTGCAGAAAATATCTACGATCTTTGTGTTTCTTATCAATAATATCACCAACTTTTAGCAAAGCATTTTTTGTGAAATGATTATCTAATTGAAATCTGAATTTTTCGGAAATTAAATATTGCGTATTTTGCTGCATAATAAGATCGTTTTGCTGTATTAATTCAGCATTATCCATTGATATACCTATTAATTGCGCAATAATTTTCAGCATAATTCTATGGTTGTCTTTAAAATAGAATGATTTTTGATGTTGAAATGATAATACACCTTTGACTGTCCTTTCTTTTTCTTCTCCAACTACAATAGGATAGAACAGTAAGGAATTTGTAACTAAACCTTTATTAGAAGCACCTGTGTAAAAAACTCTACGATCTAAATTTTCAATATATTTTTCAATAATTAAGTCTTGGTAATCTTCTTTCTTTGCTTCTTCATGAAGTTTAGAAATATATTTATAGTATTCTGTACCTTTCCATTTTTTTTGATCGCTAGTAACTTCATCAATTTTTTCATCGGACGTTTTAATATCTCCATTTGCCTTTCTTTCTTCCTTTCCAAGTTTCCAATTAGAAAAGTCAAAGTCATGAATATTGATTTCTTTCTCAGGCATATTCTTAATATCGGCTTTACTTTTTGCAAAGCAGTATAATGCAGGACGCGTAGAATAGTCGTGCAAATAAGTAGGATTTCTGAATTTATCTTCCGTTAAATCTTCAGTTTTCCCATCTTTGTTAATATATCTTTCGTAACTATATTCAACTAAAATTTTTGTTTCGGTATCCGTATAATTTCTCAATCTTGGACTTGTATAAGAGTCTTTTTTAATAATTGCCTCATTAATTAGCTTAATATCTTTTTCATTTTTTTCTTCTTCCAACCACAATGTAACACTAAATAAGTCTTCTTTTTCTTTTTCTTTTTCTTTTTCTTTTTCAGACTTAGTAGTTTTTCCGAACATATATTCATATACAAGACGGAAAAGTTTTTGCATTTCAGAATAACTAAAGTTGTTGTAATTAATTCTTGAAATATCTTTTAAACTGTCATTAAGTATTTCTAAATCATCAGACTCACCTTTTATTGAAACTGCAATGAAATTTGCTAATGCTTTACAATTTTCTAATTCTTTATCTAAATTTTCTTTTATTGTTTGAAAGGTAATAACGCCTAAAATTTCTCCAGACTCTTTGTCTTTCAGAGGAATATATAATAGGGAATGGATATAGTCATCTAATTTATCATAATAAAGATTATTTTTACTTGTGCCAAGAATAAACCCACCATCTTCGTTTATGTATTTTAATTCTTTTTCGTTAAAATTATATATATGAACTACATTCTCTTTTATTTCAACATATTTTTTTTTATCTTGAATAATAGCTTCTTTATTACAACATATTTTTAAAGCAGGGTGATCTTTTTTTTCAATTCGATATCGTTTAATTCCACTATATTCATCATAAGAAAAGCCATCTAATTTTTCAATTTCGCCTGATTTGTTTTTGTGTTCTTTATGTACATACAAGATTCCTATGTCTATTCCTTTAATATATTTAGTAGCACCTTTATCTGATATTGGAATTTTTTCTATATCATTAAAAAGAGTGTAAGCGATTTTTTCAAATAGATGTTTTATCATATCAGGACTTTTTCTCCATTTTGAATATATAAGAAAACAATCATTTATATCTTCAGCATTTTGTTTGATCTCCATTTCATTTAATAATGCTTTCTTTAATATTATTTCTTTCTCTTTTCGTTTTATTTCTTCTTCTTCTCGCTTTGCTTCTTCTTCTTTTCGTTTTGTCCCTTCTTCTTTTCTCTTTTTACCTTTTCTAAAGAATATTATTATGAGTGTTCCTATTAATACTCCTATTGAACTTAGTAGTTTTATTGTTATCTTTTGATTATCATTTTTTTTCTGGTTCTCTTTAGCTATTCTATCTCTATGATCTTCTTGCCGTATGTTGTTTATTCTGTGGTTTTTATACGTAGTTTCTATAATAAACTTTAACCTTTCTTTCTCTTCTTGGTGTTGTTTAGAAGTATCTATTTTACAGTAATTTAAAACAATATTATAATCATCTCTAATAGAAAAATACTTGACAGATAGAGCTAAATTGTTAATTATTTTTGCACTGTCTAAATAGCTTCGGGCTGTTACAGTATTATTATGCTTCAAATAATATTCAGCTAAATAAAGTTTACTACCACAAAGTTGAAAATAATCTATATGATTTCCACACCACTTCTTAAATAAAAAGTCAGATTCATGTAAATTTTTTTTTATGTCAATGTCTGTGAATTTTTCTTTAAAGATATTTTTCAAATATTCTTCATAACCTGTATTTTCCAAATTCATTTTAATAACCGCAACATCTTGTAAAAAATTAGCTTTCCAATAAATGTTGGGATCATTTTTTAATAAGCCGAGTTGATCAAAATAAATGTCAAATGCTCTTTGATAAAAATAATGCGCAATTTCATTTTTTATTCTTATGACTTTATCGTCAGTATCATTAGTATCTTTTTTTGTATCAATTTCATTATATATATGTATTAAGAAGGTAGAATCTTCTTGAAAATGGAAATGATTTATTTTGCTGTATTTATTGCTTTTTTCTCCTTTTTTGAAAAAATCATTTAAAAAAGGGATGATTCCTTCTTCTTTTGGATTCGGAGTTTCTGTTGGTATTCTTAACATAGGTACGGACCCAATAGTTTGTGCCAATGCAGAGTACACATTAGCCAAACAGTAGTTATAGTTATACAAGATTGCTTTATCAAATTGCCTGACAGACTCTTGAATTGTTGGATACGATACTCTGCTTAACTGCGCTAAAGCATCAAAACAATCTGAAAAATGTCTATAGGAATCTTTATCGATGAACTCAAAAGAATAATTATAAGTAGCATATTTTATATTATAAAACATTTTTGCCCAATACCATTCTTTTGATTCGTAAAACTCTCTATATACCTTTTTTAATTTTCTATTATTTGCATTTTTCCACCCTTCTTTTGGTTTATGCAAGTCAATCAATGGTGGACGGTCAAGATAACGGGAAATGTCTGTAAAGTTCAATAATCTTGTAGCAATTTCAATTTTTTGGAGGTTTCTTAACATTAATAAATAGGTAAAAAAATGTTTATCCTTATCGCTTTTAGATTTAAAACCAGAAAATTTCTTGAGAAAATCAATATAGTCGTATTTGTTGTATGGATTATCAATAGTTTTTATATTTCTATAAATTTCTCTTAAATTAACTATCGACTCATAGTTTTTAATAAGAGTATCGGCTTTGTTAAAGTTGTGACATAAATAATACAAATGTGCATGGGTTAAATATGCTCTACCAAGATTTAAAGTATCTAAGTATTTTTGTATTTTTTTACCTCCTTCTTTTGTTTCGTCAAAATAGTCTAATGCTTTTTGTGAATAGTATAACGCTGTATCTAAATCTTGGTATCTCCAAACATATGTTAAGCTGTCTAATTCATCTATTTTTTCATCTCTATTGCTTAATTTTTGTTCATTATTCGGTTGTTTTCTACAGGAAAGAAAACAAAGGATTGAAATTAAAACTGTTACAATAATTATTCTACTTTTCATATTAATTTAGTTAAGAATTCATTTTCGTAAACATTTCGAATGGGTTACTTCTTTTTACTTTTTAATTTTCCATTTGCTTGTTTTTTTTAGGGATATAGTTTCTATTAATCAAATTGCCTTGTTGTTACAAACATAATTCAAACGCTTTTTTTATGTACTCTCGCTCTACCTTGCCCCCCCTCAAAATACCCTGCAAAAATAATGTTTTTTTTAAAATACACTAATATAGATAAAAAAAATAAAAATATAATTAGTTTAATACTTTTATGGATTAAAAATAGCCGCAAAGTGGATTGGAAACACTATATCGTTTCCTCATGGTTATCAAATCAATTTTAGATATCTAATAACCAATTTATTACATTTTTTTGCTGCACTCCTTCATAATTTGGTTCCTCGGGATCAAGGGTTAGAATATATTTGGGGAAATGGTTGTTTATCTTTGAAAATGGGAAAAGTTCTCGGTCTAAAGTTTTTGGCTCTCTTACAGTTAATGAAACTTGATAGTATGCGATAGCCCCTTTATTATCTTTGCATACAAAATCACATTCTGTCCCCAAAACTTTTCCAATATAGATTTCTTCGTATCGCCGTTTGAGTTCTGTAAAAACAAGATTCTCAAGCAAATGCCCTCGATTCATTTGTGCATTTCTACCCAAAATTGCATGTAATAGCCCTGTGTCTGCAATGTAAAATTTGTTGAGCGTCTGTAGCATCTTTTTACCTTTAATATCGTAACGCAAAACTTTGTTGAGCAAAAAACTATCTTCCAAAACCGACAGATATTTTTCTACTGTTTCGTTGTTAATTTTATTACCGTTGTTAGTTACAGATTTGGCAATATTGTTGGGAGATACTATGTTTCCAATACAATCGAATATGAAATTTACAATATTTTCAAAATCAAACTTCGATTTTATTTTATTTCGCTTGTAAATATCTTTTTCTAAAATTGTTCGAAAAACATTGGTCAAGTACGGTGTAACTTCTTGTTCTTTATTTAGTTGTAGAATATTTGATACTTCAGGCATCCCACCAAAATTAATGTAATCTTCAAAAATTTCAACCTTACTTTTTGTAAAAACAGATGAAAATTCTTTGAATGATAATGGCGAGATTGAAACTTCAATGTATCTGCCTGTGAGCAAAGTAGCAAGCTCTGAGGACAAAAACCACGCATTTGACCCCGTTATGTAAATGTCAATAAAATCTTTGACAAACAAACTGTCAATCAGCTTTTCAAATTCCGGCACCATTTGAATTTCGTCTAAAAAAATATAATTTGTTGTATTTCTGTCAGATAATCGCATAATATAATCGTGCAAAACGTGACGTTCTAATAGTGCCTCGTTTTCCATTTCTTCAAGATTCAGATAAATTATGTTTTTTTCAGAAATTCCACTGTTCTTCAATTCTTGTTGAAATTGTTTGAAAAGCGTTGTTTTTCCAACACGGCGAAGTCCTGTAATTACTTTAATTACTTTTATGCCCAACATATTTTTCAAGCGATTAATGTACTGCTTTCTTACTATCATAATCGTAATTTTTTAAATTTTTAATTAGTTTTACGGTTTTGCAAAACCGTAAAACTTTACAAAACCATATAGTTTCATGGTTTCATTTTCACCCTGCAAAAATAAAATTATTCCTGAATTGAGGAAAAAAAAACAAAAAGCGCTATAAATCTTAAAAATTCTATTTTTGCCCAAATTATATGCATGAAAAGAGCATTCCTTTCTTTCTTAGTCATGTTTTTTATAGTCATATCTTTAGGGTTTGGCTTCTATTTTTTTTCGACATTGGAATTTCCATTTTATGAAAACCCAAAAGAGAGCAGGGGCGCAGTGCCACAAAAAGACAGCGAAGAAGATACCGACAATGTGCATGCCCTCCTCCTGTTTCATGCCTCCGACTATTTTGTATATAGAGGATCGCCCATAGGATTTCAGTATGAGATGCTTAAAGAACTGGAAAAGGGAATAGGACGAAATGTGGAAATTCAAGTGCAAACAGAAAAAAATCAAATTTCTAAAGCATTGTTTGAAAACAATTTCGATATTGTGTGCATGGATTTCAATTACAGCGGTTTTATGTTGCCTTTTTTTGCTACCTCAATTCCCCATTCATACTCCTATCCTGTGTTAGTGTCCGGAATTAAAATAGATACTGCTGAAATAGAAATGATTTGGGTCTCGCACGATTACACTGCGATCTCATTTTTTGATGATCTGTCGCCTTATAGCGAATATGCAGTGTGCCGAAACGCAGCGCTTTCTACCGAAGAACTTTTTGAAAAAATAGATGCCGGCGAAATCCCCTACCTTATCTGCGATTATAATCTTGCCATTACTCTGCTGCCCTTCTATTCAAATGTACGGATTGTAGAAAAAGCGGGTCCCCAATTTGAACGGCGTTGGGTGCTAAATAAAAAAAATATACAGTTGGATGAAGATATAAACCATTGGCTATTAGATTTTAAAAAAACACAGAAGTATCGTTGGATAATAAAGAAATATTTTTCGCAGGAATCCTCATTGATTAATGCATCGTTTGCAAACAGGAAGTCCGGCGGGATTTCGAAATATGATGCCATAATAAAAAAATATGCCCAACAGTATAAACTCGATTGGCGCTTCATTGCTTCTATTATTTGTCAGGAAACCAAATTCGTATCAGGACTAACCGGAAATGGAGGCAGTTACGGTTTAATGCAACTCATGCCGGCTCTGATGGAGTATTATGGCATCTCCTTTATGGATGACGATGATGCTCACATCTGCGCGGGTACGCAGCATTTGAACAAGTTATGCAACTCTTTTGAAGAAGTTGAAAATGAGAATGAAAAACTCTATTTTGTGGCTGCCGCCTACAATGCCGGTCGCGGACATCTTTTCGATGCGCAACGTTTATGTACTAAATATGGTGAAAATTTTAAAAATTGGAAAGATGTTTCTAAATATTTGAAATTAAAATCTCACCACGAATTTGCTACCGATTCGGTGGTTAAGTCAGGCTATTACCCCGGAGCACATACCGTAAAATACGCCCAACAAGTGATGGAACGCTATGCCGCCTATAAAGCCGCATATCCATAAAAATGAATGAAAACCAATACAATGCAAAAAGTTACCCCAAAAAAAGCGCTCGGACAACATTTTCTTAACGATGAAACTGTGGCAGAGAGAATTGTACAAAGCATAAGTTCAACTACACCCAGTATTTTGGAAATTGGACCCGGTATGGGCATTTTAACACAGTTTTTATTACAACAAAAAGATAAAACTTTTAAAGTGGTGGAGATTGATACAGAATCGGTTACTTATCTGCAAAAAAAATATCCATCCTTGCAAATTATTTCCGGAGATTTTTTAAAACTCAATCTGTCTGATTATTACGATGATCAATTAACTATTATTGGAAATTTTCCTTACAACATATCTTCTCAAATTTTATTTAAAGTATTGGAAAACAAAGACAACGTTATCGAATTGGTGGGGATGTTCCAAAAAGAGGTGGCGGAGCGCGTAGCATCAAAACCCGGCAAAAAAATGTACGGCATTTTAAGCGTTTTGCTGCAAGCCTATTACGATATAGAGTATCTGTTTACAGTGGATGAACACCTGTTTACGCCACCGCCACAAGTAAAATCAGGCGTAATTCGTTTGGTGCGCAACCCTGATAAAAAATTACGTTGCGACGAAACCTTATTTAAAAATGTAGTTAAAACAGCTTTCAACCAGCGCCGGAAAACATTGCGCAATTCATTAAAAAGTTTCTCATTTACAGATGAATATAAAAACAATGCGGTCTTTGCGCTGCGCCCAGAGCAACTGTCGGTGGTGGAGTTTGAGGGGATTTGTTTAGAGGTTAGAGATGAGGTGAAAGCGCTATAAATGAAAGCGATTCTTCCTTTTATTATATTTAGAGGTTGAATTAAAAGTGATTTAGAACTCTGATGGCACTGATTTAGCAGATCTTTTTTTATGTTCTTATTTTGAATCAATGATCATTAGTCCTTATAATCGCAAAATAGACTATTTTTGCGGCACTCTATATAAAATTTAAATGTTACCACCTTTTTTTTCGAATAAATCCCATTGGATTCAACTCTGTTATCTGCTTTTATTTATAGTTGGAGGTCTAACACTTTTCACTTCCCTTGCATTGTTAGCAGGAAAAATGAGTGCTATGCCATTGAATTCCAGAGAATATTTGCATATCATTCAATTCATTAGCTCATTGGGGACTTTTCTTGTTCCGGCTCTACTGTTTGCCTACTGTGCATCAAACAACTGCTTTTCTTATAATGAAGCCGATAAAATTGCGCCGCCTCATATGGTAGCTTATGTTCTTGTTCTATCGATTTTTATCTTACCTATCATTGCCTGTTTAGGTTATTTTAATGAGCAAATTTCATTTCCTGAATCTATGCGAACGATAGCGATGTGGATGCAAGAAATGGAGGAGCAGAGCAAAGGGCTCATGCAAACGCTTACTGCCAACTCCAATATTCCCATATTGTTGATGAACCTTGTGTTCATGGCGCTACTTCCTGCAATATTTGAGGAGTTTTTATTTAGAGGGACTATACAACAGTTTTTCACCAAATGGTTTGCCAATAAACATGTTGCCATTATTGTAAGTGCATTTATTTTCAGTGTCATACATCTTCAATTTTATGGATTTATTCCACGTTTTCTACTCGGCATCTATTTGGGTTACCTGTTTGTGTGGGGAGGTTCTTTGTGGCTGCCCATCATAGCCCATTTAATGCACAATGCCAACAGCATTATCTTAGATCACAACGCCCAGCGCCGCGGCATTGACGTAGTAAACATTGACCCTACGCAGATTGCGGAATTTTATCCGGCAGTTATTTTTTGTTCAATTTGTGTGGGGGTAGGGATTTATTTGTTGTGGAAAAAGGGGAAGAGAAATTTTTTTCAACGCAAGTATATCTAAAATAGGCAATAACAAAAGCCCGTTAGACGATTTCTCTCCTCCCTGCCACTTCGGTCCAAACACAAACGGAATATGCTCCAAATGATGCTGTTCGCCTTGAAGTGTATCGCAACAATATCAAAACTCACCTCCAATACAATGCGATGTTTTAACACATAATGATTGGCAGCATGGATCAGGTTGCGCTGTTTTTGTGGTGTAATGGAAGCATGCGGTTCAATGAGCACCGCTCCCGAACGCGCTTTTACTTCGCAAAAAACAATATATTCTTCATTTTTTGCAATAACGTGCCGGCATATTGCCGCAGTTGCGGCATCCAACACATTTTCAACGCGAGCCAACAGCGTGCGAAAATAGCAAATTCTGTCCACGCGAGGTAAAGCCGCCATTTTGCGAAACCGCCCGTTAGGCGGCGTTTCCGATTCGCAAGGTCTTATTTCTTTACAAAAGTGTATATGGTAGTAAAGCAGTATTGGTCATTTCCACCAGACTGGGCAACTAATTTATAGCCTTTATCAGTAATACTGTTTAACGTGTTGTTTATCTTAACTACATTATCAATAAAAGGAGATTTTTTTGCAGCAAGCCGTTCAAGATCAACAGTCTCTTGTTTTCCGTTTTCATCAACAATTACAATAAAACTGCCTAAAAAGGCTCCTTGTGCTTCAATAACTCGCACAGTTAAGATTTTTTCGTTTTCTCCATTTGCTGGAGAAGTAGGAACTGAGGCTAATAATAGGGAGGCAATAGCAATTACTCCCACAACAGTCATGATTTTTGTAAAATTTTTCATATTAATTTGATTTTTAATTTTCCTACTCATATGGCTTTTCGGTTTCGCCCCGTTTTTTAGAATGGTTTCTGGTCTCCAT